>Ga0315553_10000282_pt1 | contig 47360 bp, 44 predicted proteins | sample SalMarSW160140MG_FD_203099 | JGI IMG/M metagenome (GOLD analysis project Ga0315553, IMG submission 203099) | Salt marsh sediment microbial communities from the Plum Island Ecosystem LTER, Massachusetts, United States - Salt Marsh Sediment SW1601-40 ...
TATAATCTTTAATTTATAAAAATAAAATTTATATTAGAACTAGCTCGTTGTATTCATAGGAGAATACACTTTTTTATTTTCAAACTTCAATTTTTAGAATCTTTAATATATTGAAATATTCAACTTTTTGGTACATATTATATGACAATCAAAATAAAACTCTACGGAGATTTAAGGGGAAAAGGATCTCAATTTAATATAGGTAATGGATTAACTAGTACTCTAAATATAGAGATCGATAAAATTAAAACTGTACTAGATATTATAGATAAATTTAGTATAAAAGAGAAAGAAATCAGTCATGTTTTTGTTAATTGTAAATATTCTGGATTGGAAAAAGAAGTAAAAAATGGAGATCAAATTGGAATATTCCCTAAGAGAATGGGATTATTATTTGTGGAAATGAGAGATCCTTTTTAGCATAATAGAACTGTAATATACCTTTTTTTCTTAGGAAAAAAGAGACAATCAATAGAATTAAATATGGGATACATTATGTATCTGCTTAAGCAATGCATAAAGAATAAAAAATGTACTAGAATTAAGGGATTTTATATTTAAAATGGCTGATTGTGTAGACAAAATATTGGAAATCTGTGAGAACAGTGAGATAAAGAGATATCAAGCTCTAATCAAATTAATGCAGGGACTAGATAAAGAAATATCAAATGCAATACGAGTCAGAAATTGTTTGATTTTATTAGTGAATTTATGTTTTAATCCAGAGGCTCCCGATTATTCGTATAATAAGGGTAAATCTACACATGATCTTTCTGAACATGAAAAGCTCGAAATGAATGAATTATTAAAATGTGAGTTAAATAACTAATTTGGTTTAAAAAACCTTAAGGTCTACTTCTTTCCATTCTTCATATTGATGAAAAATATGATCAATAGTTTCTAAAGTCTCAATAAGTGCATTTTTGGTTTCATCCTCTTGTTTAAAGGTATCAACTATTACATCACCAAGATCTACTTTATACTCTTGAGCAAGATCTGAAATTTTTCTTAAATCCTCTCTATCGATACCTTTTTCTTCTAATTGATCGATAGCATTTTCAATTTCCTCTTTTAACTTAACTGTGGCATTTAAAGATTTGGAGCATTTATCAAATAATTCCTTTTCTCTATCAAGTACTAGCGTTTCTTCTTCAGAAAAATCGTGTTTTTCATTTATAATTTCAAGTCTTTCATTTAATAAATATTTCACTCGTTCATAAATCTTAATTGCCTCTGATATCTTACTTAATCCTTTTATTAAGTCTAATCTCTGGTTTAATCTTGCTTCAACTACTTTTAAGTATGCGTCTTCATAATATATTTGAATCTTTCCAAATGTGCTTTTTTCCCATTCGTTTATTTTATAATATATTTGCCTTAATTCATTATTTAGGTTAGTTATCTTTTTAGGATTTAAACCTTGATCTGCTAACTCTCTAAAAATCTTATCAGTGTCTTGTTTTAACATTAACACTCTTAAATACATAATATGTGCTTTTTTTTCTATGTTTGTTATACTCCTTGAAGTACCTTCGCGCTCACAGAATTTATATATTAGTAAAGCATCATCAAGTAATTCATTAAATCTATCTTGATCTTTTCGAATATAATATTTAGAGTCTTGAACTTTTTGAATTGCCCTATCCATTTGAATTTCTAATTCGAATATATAATCAATTAAACTCACTTGTTTTCTTTCTGACAAAATTCTTGATTTATACGCCATATCTTCTTCTACTTTCCTACTTGCTAATAACCAAAAAATAGATGCAGGGACCCAAAAAAATATGCTAATAAATATCATATTAAATATACTTCCAAAAATGGAAATAAGTGTATATGATAGTAATAGTGTCATTCCTTTACTCAATTGCTCTGATAGTTTAAAAAAAGAAGCAGCCGTACCTTTATGTTCTGGCATATTAACATCTATCATTATTGCGTTTTTATTTGCTACAGGACCAGCGCCTAACATTGAAGCCATTAAAGCAAAAATAAAGAAAATAATATATGTGGGATATACTATAAATATTTCACCAATAGTGCGTAAGATATATGAAAAAAGTTCGTTAGTTGGGATGGAATCAGGGTAAACGATACTCAATTTAGTCGGATTAATAGGTCGTAATGAAAGTAGCATTATAATAGCAAAAGGTATTGAAAAAATCAGACATAAAGTCGCTAACCTAGCTCGGTTTTTTTTATTTCGACGAAATAATGTATCTCCTAAACGAGCAAATACACTATTTCCAAGTATATATCCGATACCAACCATACCCGCAAAAATTGTTGCTGTTTGTAGTTTTATTTCAGTAGGAATTTGATAAAAAAATTGAAGCATTAACATCGAAGTCGTAAAATAAACTAATACAGTACCAGGGATAACAGTGAAGAAACCTTGAATTATTAAATAACGATTTGACTTTTTCTGAATAATTGTTTTCAAATCCTCTTTCGAAATTCGATAACTATATTCTAAATCCAATTCAATTAGCTCTAACAATTCATCTTCACTAGCTCCGCGTTGAGGTATTTTAACAAAAAAGAGAATTATCACTACTATAACACTTATTATAGAAAGCAAAATGAAAGGAAATCGCCATGTCAATATTGGTCCAAGAAACGAAGATAAACCTTGCCCAGCCCCATTCGATATAGAACTTAAGATTGCTAAAGTTCCAAACCAACCCGATCTCTCTTCTGGAGGTATCGCATCTGAAATTATAGAATACCCCACTGGTAATACACATCCTAATCCGGCACCACATGCTACTCTAGAAATTACTAACATAAGATAAGTACTTGAAAAAGCAGTTAACATCATCCCAATTGTCCATGAAAAAGCTCCAGCCATAATAACTATAGTTCTGTTTATTCGATCAGTATAATATCCCCAAAGTAAAGCAAAAAAAGCACTGATCAATACAAAGAAAGCATCAGGGACGGCAATTAATGCTTGTGGAATTTTAAACTCTTTTTGGATCGCAACATAACTAGGAATAAGCATATTAGCGCATGCTGTTGATATGAAAAGCAACACCATGACTAAGATGATTGGTGCTAGATCCTTGAATTTCACCTTAGTTAGTTGAAAGTGTCCAATAAGCAATTACCACTATATTGTGATTATAATAAATAGCATTTGAGTCTTAAAAAAACTTACAATGATTTATTTTAATGATAAGTAATAATCTAAGGTTGCATCAACATGAATTTGTAATGTATCAAATAATTTAATTTCGGCATCATCTTGGGTTAGTATTAACGGTAATTCAGTGCACCCTAAAATAGCACCATCTACTTGGTATCGATTGATAATCTGAAGTAATTTTTTTTTGGATTCTTGCTTAAAGAAACCAATTACTAATTCATCGAATATTATTTTATCTATTACATCTTGCTCATCATTAGAAGGTGTTATAACCTCGACACCTATTTTTTTGAAATATTCTTGGTAAAAAGTGTTTTGCATCGTAAATTTTATTCCAAGAAGCAATAATTTTTTCATTTTTTCTTTCTTTACTTTTTCAGCTGTAGCTTTAACGATACTTAAAATTGGTACTTCTGATAAATCCTCCAAATCATTATATACAGCATGTGGAGAATTTGCTGCCATAACTATAAATGTAGCTCCTCCGTTTACTAGTGAATTAATGCCACTCATTAAATATTCAATATATTTTTCTCTTTTTTCTCCAAGTTCAAAATCTATAAGCTTCTGAAAATTCATACTGAAAATTAAAACTTCAGGATAATAATAATTATTGAATTTCTCATAATACTTTTCTAGAAGTAAATCATAATACTTGATTGTAGATTCATAGGACATACCTCCCAATATTCCTATTCTATTCATTTCTTTTAATCCACCTTCCATTTCCTTCTATTTAACGCTCTTTTTATATCTATTAATAATAGAACCTATTAGTAATAACTTTTCCCCTTTCAGAAATCTTTATTCCTTCCATCTCTAACAGTCTGCGTTTCATTTTTATCCCACCTTGATATCCCCCGAGCTCACCATTTGTTTTAATTGCTCGATGACAGGGAATTACGATCGGAAATGGATTCCTGGCAAGTGCGTTTCCAACGACTCTAGCTCCATTATTTATACCAATATGGGTTGCTATTCGTTTATAAGTACTAATATACCCTCTAGGAATCCCATATTCTGCTAAAAGCACTCTTTTTTGTACCTCTAAACAACTATTAAAATCAACTAGTTCTAAATCAAATTCTACAGTTTCACCTTTAATGAACTGTTGTATTTTCTCACCTAGTGATGTTATTAAAGAAGAAGATTTCGACTTTATGTGCTTGAAAGATTCCAGAGCCTTAACTTCCGAGTTGAGTTTAGCATCACTAAGAAATATACGCAGCACTTTTAGTTCGGAACCCCTTCTTATCCATACAATTGTAAAAGACTCAAAAGAGGAAGAAAAAGTAGCGTAAAATGGATACTCCATGCCTTGTCAACATAATCAATAAAATAAAAATTTTTTCTATTAATATTCTTCGTGAAATCATCGTATCACCTCTACACTGAAAGATTACGTTCGTGAAACAGTGATTTCACGAAATTTTAGAATAAATTTATGTTTATATCGATTATTTTTGATATTTTCATATCTTTGATGTGATTTTTATATAATAATTTCTTAAAAAATTTTTATAATTATTTATAATTTGGAAGGAAGTTGATTTTAGGCATCATGGTATTGTTTTTTCATTTAATCTTGTTTTGCTCTTTTTAAATTCTAATCTCTCTACCTTCTCTTCATAAATTTTTTCGAGTTTTCGCTTTCTGTTTGAAAATTTATTTGTTGCATTATCAAGTAATTCATTCAATTTTTTTATTTTTTCAGAAAAATTAAGACTATGTACTATTTTGATTGATTCTGGTTCTTTTTTAATGATCTCTCTTAAATCTTTAGAAAAAGAATTAAACACATCGAGATCTGCATACCATAATTCTTGGTTATATAAGTTCTCATACTTTGATTCAAATTTTTTACCGATTCTTTCAATTATAACGCTTATTTTCCTTTCCTTAAGAGAAATTTTGTCAGTTATCGATATTACCAACATAATATGCTTTAAAAAATTAAAAAAGATCTTATGATTTGATAGCTTTATATGTTTTATCTCATCTACAAACACTTCATCAGCAAAACTAACTAAGGCTGAAAGAAAATTTAAAATCATATCTGTTGATATTCCATGTTTTGTTATATCGTTATAAATTTCTTCATAAATAACGATTCCAGATTCAATTTCTAATATCCAGATACTATCAATAAAATCTTCGATCATTTTCCTCTTTAGTATATTTTTATAATCTATTACATATAATAAAATTTTAAGATAAATTTAAATTTTATCACTTAAACTTATTCGATTGATAAGATCATTTGGTTGAATAATCCTTTAGTGTTGTACATTTATAGGTAAATTCTAATTTATTATCGCAGTTATTACACTCTATTTAGATTTCACAAAAGGAAGGATCATTAAAGTGCCCAAAATACTTTACAGAACACACTTCTCGCATTCTGACCATTGAAAATCAATATAATCAGTGGGAGAATCGGTTATAAAATATTTAAGAGTATATCCTGCTTTGTATTGATACTCAGAATACTACTGATATCACATGGAATTAACTTAAAATAAGTATTCTTATCTAAAATCTTCTATAATTTTCAGAAAAATTGAATATGAAATTACTATCCAACTTTCTGCAAAATTTGCCCCTTCAGCCCTTTAAAGTAAAAATACCTTTGCTGCATAAATTTGAAATTTTATTCTCTTATAAAAATGTGATATGTAACCTAGTGTAAATCCTATTATAATAATAGAAATTCTTAAAACGTTTTCTAGTCCGGTTAAGCTAGACATTTGGGCAAAAAATAAAGGAATAATTTAAATATTGTTCTATAGTTATTGAAGAAACTAAAAAAAAAGAAATTTTTATAGTTGAATTATTTATTAAAGAAAACCTAAAATTCCTGCAATTAAGACTAAAACTCCGCCTATCCAACTTCCAAAAATTATTATAAGAATACCCATTATCACTAAAACTATTCCCGTAAAAGGAAGAGGTTTATCTGGTTGTACAACGCTTAGAATTACAAGGATCGCAAGAATTATTGCTATAATAGGCCATACAATAGAATAACCCCAATAACCAGATGAAAAGCTCCTACCGAAAAAACTAAGTAGGCCATCTATTAATGCAATTATACCACCTAGTATAGCTAGTATTTTCATTATTTGGTCATATTTTGCCATATTATTTATCACACTTTTTTATTATGTTAAAATTAATATTACTAAATAATAATAATAATAAATTATTATGTTAAAATTAATATTACTAAAATATAGATTAAATTTTTTTTTTGAATATATAATTTCATTCACTATATGTGTAAAGCTTAAAAGCTTTGCATCTATTTTTTTAAATTTCTTTCTTTCGTTTCCCTTCAAGGATGGCTATGCCCATTTCTAATTCCCTATCAAATGGTTCATTAAGATCCTCTCTAACTTTCAAAAATATTACCATATTTGGTCAAACACCTGCACATAGACCATTAAAATTGATGAATTTATAAAAGTATTATAAAATTTATAAAAGTTATAAATAATTTGAATGTTGTGCTTGTAGTTTTGAAAGTTAATTTTTCCACATTTGATATTTTATGGGATAGTCTTTTTAAAACTTACTTCGAGAAAAAAAAGTACTCCTAAAATTCAGGAATATTATATGGTGAATACCTAATTAAAAACTTGGAGGTTTTTAATAAAGATTGACTATCGGAAATAGGGATGCTTTTTCCAATTATTATAAATTTTTAATTAATTATTTATTTATGCTAGTTTTATATATAGTTGATTCTTTTAATAATATACACTTTTAAAGTATCATTTAAAAATTATAACATATAAAAAAAAGTGATTAATGTGGGAAGATCAGCTGGAACCTTTGCTCTATTAATGGGAGTATTAGCAATAGTATTAGAACTAGTATTGAAGTTAACTTCATTCTGGTTTCCATATGCAGACACCGTCTTTTTCATACTAGCCGCCCTTGCTATAATTGCCGGCATAATTGGAATCGCATATGATAGTTCAAAAAGCTATGGTTTAGGCGGTTTGGTTCTGGGAATTATTGCATTAGTTTTATGGTTCGTGATATTATAATCACGTTATAAAAATTTAATTCTTATTTTTTTTCTTTTATATTTTTGCTTAATTTGATTTTCTACTTTGAAATACATAAAATTAAAATCACATTTAACGTATCTTTTCTATCAAATTTCAATCCTTTTTTTTTATGAAAAATTCGGATACTCCTAACTTTTTGAATTTTGGATCACAAATACTAATGATTTTATATTAATATTTAACATTTTTGTAACCTCGGAAATCTACTTCTGATTGAAGTTCCGGTGTTATAGAGAATTCGTGGTACCTCATTGATAAAAACTCTAAAAATGCACAAGTTCTTTTTGAAACTGTTAAGAATTTTAAAGATTGGGAGAATCGAGAATTATCAACAATTCGCTTTATGCTTGATACCGAATGGGTTTGAATTGAAGGAAAACCATATGTAGGAGATCTTTAATATTAATTTTCAGTCATAGGTTTTTAATGGTTTTAATTTTCTTAATATAGTACGTTAATTGTTTTTCAATTATTCCTCAAAAATATGATAAAATCAAATTTAAAGTAAATAAATAATTTAAATACCTACATCTCAAATAGAATGAATTTTAAGTAAGGACTAAATTTTCTATTAATACACATTCCAAAAATACAAATATTCTTTTTAATGCAACTGTTAAAAAAATGTTAAAATCAAAGAATTCGAAGGAGACTGATTCTAAGATAACTCCTGACTTTGTTCCAATGCTTAGAATAGTTTTTTGGAATAGTTTAGGGTTCTTCTTTTTTACGTTTTTAATTCCATATGTTACAGCTCAACTTTTTGAGGCTTCAGGTACCGAGATGGGTCTAACATTCGCAAGTCAAACACTTGGAGGTTTAATAAGCACACCAATTGTAGGATATCTCACTGATAAAGTATCTAAGAAACTTTTAGTATTAATAGGTAGTTTTGGTAGAGCTGCATGTTATATCCTTATGTATATTGGAATAATTCTTTCTTCTTTGATTATATTTGCAATAGGGCTCTTTATACTCGGGTTTTTTGTTGGATTTTTTTGGAGTCCTTTAAATGCATTAATTTCAGAGAAATCTCATAAAACATTTCGTTCGTCCGCATTTGGGAAGCAAGGTGGAATGCTTGGTAAAGGAAATTTAGTAGGATCAATTGTTAGTTTTCTCATTTTTGGAGTAGCAAACTATTATGTACCGAGTAATAAATTTATAGTTTATTTTCCCTTAATTTTATTTACAATCTCTAATATCTACGCAGGAATCGTATTTCATAAGAAAGTGGATGAAAATTTAACATATGACATTCATTTCAATCAGGTGAACTTATCAACAGAGAAAATAATAGATAAAATTTCAATTAATTCAAAAAAAGAAAATAATAATATCTCACTAAAATTATCTCTCGGTTTTCTCATAGGTTTTTTCATTTTAATAACTGCTTTTATGACAAGTAGTGCAAATCAAACAATAGCTCCACCCTTTTTTCAAGTTTATTTAATAAATGAGTTAAAAGTAACTGACGCAACATTGGTAATGATTATTTATTTCCCTAGTCAAATAATATCATTGCTACTCGCTCCACGGATGGGTAAAATAGCTGATAGAATTAAACCTCAAATAGCAATAACATTTATAAGTGGATTCGGAGCTCTTGTAACATGGCTTATAGTAAATAGTTCATCTGGATTAATGTTTGGGATTATTTTAACATTTGATGTTACATTAGCATGGGCTAATTCTCTAGTATTACAAAATGTACTAAGTCGTATATCTAAAGGACATCGAGGTAAAATATTTGGTATGACTCAATGGATGAGTTTCCTTGGAGCTATCTTAGGTCCTATTGTGGGAGGATTAGCATGGGATCACTTAGGACCACAAGCACCATTTATAATCTCCATATTTATAGAATTATCTGTGATACCACTATACATCACAGCTATAAAGATATTGAAGCCCTATATGGCAGAAAAAATAGAAGAATCTTAAAAGATATGCTAAAGGACTCCTAAAATAATAAAATTTAATTATTTGGAAATGTTTATTAATATATCATCATGGGCCAGTGGATTAGTGGAAGATCGTTCGCTTGGCATGCGAAAGGCCACGGGTTCAATTCCCGTCTGGTCCATAACTTTCTCTTGGTTTTGGTTAATTATTTAAAACTTAATTGAAGTAAAGTCAGATAAATGCCTGTTGAACCTAAAATTGCTGCTACTGTAGTATTATTACGTGAACGAGTACCAAATTTAGAATCTGATGATGATTGTGAATTTGAAGTATTCATGGTCAAGCGGCATGAAAATGCGAGGTTTATGAGTGGGCATCACGTATTCCCAGGTGGTGGCATAGAAACGCAGGATACCACTTTAGAATCAAGGATAAGGCTAATCGGTCCTGAAAAAGAGATTTTAAACACTGTTAAAGAAGTATGTGATGAACCGTCTGATCTTTGGATAATTGCGATACGCGAACTTTTTGAAGAAACTGGGATTCTAATCGCAACGAAAGATAAAGTAAGTATTATTGAAATAAATAGAGATAATGGCACGAAATTTAGAAATTATCAAGAAGCACTTCAAAAGGATCGGGAAACTATGACAAGTATTTTGATAGAGGAGAATCTTTATTATGCTGCGAATTATTTAAAATATTTTGGAAGATTAATCACCCCTAAAATATCTCCTATTCGATTTGATACCCAATTTTTCCTATGTAAATGTCCTCAGAATCAGAATATTAACTTGTTTAGAGACGAATTATCAGAAGGATTGTGGGGCACTCCAAGAATCCTATTAAAATTATTTCGAAAAAAGAAGATTAAAATAATTTTTCCTCAATATACAACGCTTAAGCGTCTTAAAAGGTTTAAAACAATTCAAGAAGCTTTTTCTAATTCGAGAAACGGTTTTAAAATGGTACAAGTGAAGGATTTTTGATAAAAATCTATTATTATAATCTATAAATATTTTTTCTTCATATTGTTTTGCATTAAGCATCAGATATACTAATTATTTCGAAGCATAGAAAGGAAGAGTGCTGAGTTTCTTTTGGATTTCGTTAAATGGGTGTAAAACCATTTTTTTTGTGAGTTCCAATTCATCCTTTATATCTGAGTAAGTATTATACAATTTTACAGAGTTTCCATAAACGGTGTTTAACATTGTCTTTTTATTAAAGAGAACATCCTTTGCCACATTTTTTGGCAAATTTCCTAGGGCTTCTTTATAAACTTTTTCTATAGCAGTTTTTACCTTCATTTTAGGATTAGCCTGTAATTTTATAACTACATTATCCATGTAGTCTTTATACTCACTTATATATTCAAAAGTCTTTTCAACATAATTAACGATTTTTTGAGCGTCAATTTTATTCACATCAAAACTTTGAAATATTGCTTCAATCCTTTCTTTAGCTTTATCTACAAGCCCTACTTGAATTTCTTTAATTAAAACATCCATTGATCCTTGATCAGATAAAACATCATTAGCCATCTGTTCTACTCTGGAGAGTAGGTTTTTTTCTATTTCTATTGGTGAAGAATGAGTACTCTCATGGACATCTTCTATTCTATCGTCTTGTTCCATATCATATTTATTCACTTTATGAACCTCAGCACTTTCTTTCTGCATTTGATTTTCTTGTTGTTCTCCTGCCATGCATGAAGGACAAATACTGTTATATGTATGTACTTCACCTATCCAGGGTGTAGTATTATATACCTTTTTACATTTCTCACAATGATTATATTTTACCATAAATAATTCATATCTTGTTTTTTAAACATTTGAAATTTAATTTTTAAGGCGAATCCACTGATTGAATTAAAGGTTAATAGAGGTAGCGATAATTTAAAGATAATGTATTTTTTTTAATTCTTTTTTATATATTCTTCATTCTTTCTGAAGCACGCATAATCATGCGGCGTGTGAGTTCCTTAAAAGAATCTTCAATATTTTCGCCTGTTTTAGCAGATGTCTCAATATAAATGCTATCTTTATTTTCTGCATATTCCCTTACTATCTCAGAATCAATCGAGCGACCAACCTCTTCTATTAGGTCCACTTTATTTCCTATTATAATAAAGGGTATTTTTTCGTTTAAAATTGAAAACATCTCTGACACCCATGTTTCAAGCGCTTCATAGGTTTTAATCTGAGTAAGATCAAAAATTACAAGAGCACCTTGAGTTCCTTCATAATATTGTTTATGTAGAAATTCAAACTTTTTCTGGCCAGCTATATCCCAGATAACAAGCTTAGCAAAATCTTTTTTTTCCATGTGTATTTCTTTTGTTAAATAATTAATACCTATAGTAGTTATATAATCATGAGAGAATTGGTTTTTCACAAACCTATATAGAATGCTAGTTTTTCCTACAGCAGCAGCTCCTAGCAAAAGTACTTTAAAACTATATTTAGTCATAAAAACTACATGATTTTAGAATTTTCCACGTAAGAAGATATAATTCATAATTTTTAAAAACATTTTAGGTTAAAATATTTAGGTTTAAATATCTGTTCTTATTTGATAAAACTATTATGAGGAAGATAAAAAAAAGTATAACTCTATTAATCCCTGCTATCATTTTTGTCACATATTTCATTATTCCATTTATAGGAATACAATTAAATAGCTCAGATCCTTATAATCCAAATTCTAATAATGCCATTAAAATGGATTTATCACCTACTTCTTTTGGCACACAAATTAGTTCAAATGATATCGTTCTAGAGGATCATTCAGAAAAAGAAAATTCTAAGTATGATACTTACCTTGAAGAATTCTTATTAAATATCACTCTAGCTAAAGTTAGTAATCCAAAAGAGATCAAAATAATTGTTCATTTTGAGGATTCTATACCAAAAGAAGAAAGAGTTGATATCTTAGATTCTGTTTTTAATGATTACGATTTAGTAACAAATTATGATATTATTTCCGCAATTTATTTAAAAATTAATCCAAATCAGTTAATTGAAAAAGAGAGTATAATTGAAAGCAATATCGCGATAACCAAAATTTACAAATCGAGAGTATTCCAATATCCCTATATTGAAGATGATGATCTACAGCTCAGTGTGTTAGATGAAGATAATTATCCTAATTGGTGGCTTTCTGCTATTGGAGCAGAAGATCTACTGTATGATGGATCGGGTGTGAAAGTAGCGGTAATTGATACTGGAATATATGCTCATCCAGATTTGACGATTGTGAATAATAGTAATTTTGTTACTGATGAGCTACCGTCAAATTTTAATGATGATGTTGGGCATGGCACCCACGTAGCCGGAATAATTGCAGGTGATGGTGGAGCATCATCGGGAAAATATCGCGGTGTAGCTCCAGGAGTCCTTTTAATCAATGCAAGAGCCGGAAATGCAAGTGGGTTGAGTGATGTTGATATAATAAGCGCTATTCAATGGAGTTCTAAACCTACAAGTGAGGGTGGAGCTGGAGCTGATATCATTTCGATGAGTTTTGGTGGAGGCTATCCAATTATTTCAGATTCAATAACGGATGCGATTTCAAATGCTAAAAGGAATTATGGTGTTATTTTTGTATCATCTGCAGGTAATTCTGGTCCAGACTATTATACAGGATCAACTCCTGCTTCTGGTGTAGATGTAATTGCTGTAGGGGCGACAGATGGAGATAATAGACTAGCCTCTTTTAGTAGTTGGGGTCCAACATTTAATTATATTGGTTACCCCGATGTCGTTGCTCCTGGTGTTAATATTATTTCTACAGAATCATTTCAGTCTATCATTTCAGACGAAGAACGGTATAAAGGAGATTATTTCGATTTTCCCGGAGATGGAGATTATATCCCTCTAAGTGGAACGAGTATGTCCTGTCCTATGGTTGCTGGAGCATTAGCAATTTTATTAGAAGCTTTTCCTAATATTACTCCTGAAACTGCTAGAATTGCTTTATTAGAAGGAGCAAGAAAACTTGAAGATGAAAATAATGATGACATTCTTAAGTCTGGAGCGGGATTAATAAATGTGTCTGCTTCTCTTAATTATTTAAACAGTATTTCTCCTGATTATAATAATACCGCAAAATTGTATCCCGATAACCTTCCCGTTAAACCATATGATTTATTGCACTTTCCAGGAGATCATCAAAAATTTAATTTAACAATAATTTCAGGAGAGAGTAATACATTTGATATAGAAATTCCAGATAATATTCAAGGTGTATCCTTTTCCATAGATAAGTTAAATATAACCTTCTTTGAAGCGGGAATTAGTTTTGTAGAACTTAATATTCAAATAGATAAGGATGCTTTTCCGGGAGTAAGGAATTTCCAGATTAATCTTACAGTGGGAAGTCAAGTATACGATACTTCGGAAATTACATTAGAAATTCGATTACCCGAATATCGGATATTAATGGAATCCTTTCATGGGTTAAATGATTGGTTTCCAGAACCATTTTATTCATTTTATCAGATAGGTTTTTATGAGGCTATGGAAGATCTCTCTGAATTAAATATTTCAATTGATTATGATATGGAATATTGGACTCCTGACTATAATAAGAATTTAAATAATTCAATATTAACAGAAGAAAAGTTAGCGCAATATGATCTTGTATTATTACAGACCCCAATACTTCCATATAGCCCATTGGAAATAAATAATTTAGAAAATTATTTTGATAATGGAGGCAATCTATTATTTTTAGGTACAAGATATCAAGATATGGTTATAGAAAATATTAATTATTTATTCTCGAGATTGGGAGTAGATATTCAAATTAATGAAGAAAATGTAATGAATGATGAGTGGTTAGGAATTGGAATAAGCTTAGATTCTCAAAGTGTGAATGAATTTGATAATCCCAAGATTTTTAATGGTGTAAGCCAATTCTATTGGCAATATGGTAATAGTTTTAGCGTTTCTACAAATGCAGAGTCAATTGCTACAATTAATAATACAACTGTTGTAGCTATGTTTAATGGAACGCCACAAGGAAAAGGACAATTCTTAGCTTTCGGAGATTTACATTGGATATTTGACAAATATAAATCATCATCTTTTTCTCAAGATCATTTTACCCTCTTAAAGAATATAATCGAATTTCTTATACCTAAAAAAGACGTATCTATTAATATTGATCTATTTAAAGATCGTATTTCAGATCCAGAGATTGGTTTATCCATTTATTTAAAAAATCAAACCTCAGAATCCCCAATAAATGTTTCTGATTATACTTCTTTAGATGTGACTATTTCAAATGGTCCCTTTTCTAAACAAATTCTATTAAATACGTCATTTTCAGATAAGGGGATTTATTTTAATAGGTCATATATTCTTCCTTATCCTAGTTACTCACCTTATACCATTGAAGTAAATTTAACAATTGGATCAGAAAATTATATTAAAGTTACAAAAATTCTCTTCTTTAAACAAAGCGAAATTCCCCAAATCATTGACCTAACTAGTGATCTCCCTATTGATGATCTTTCTATTACAAGATCAATTGGAGATTCAACATATTTAATAGCTGAGTTGGATAATTCTTCGTATGATGTAGAAGGGTATTTATCAATCTATTCTTATTCCTTCTATAATACAAAAGAATCTGTGAATAAAACTTTAGCATTTAGTTATTCTTCGCCTAATCATGATTTTAGGAATAATTTTAACCCAATTAGTACCGATCCTTCAGGTTATGCTATTTATTACATTATTCCGTCAAATTCAAATTATACTAACCCAAATTCACCTAGATATGCATTTACAATTATCAATAATAATCCTGAAATATTAAAAGCAACTTCTACATTCAATTATGGCGGAAATTCTGACATTAGTTTTGCCGATACGGAATCTGATGAAGGTTCTTTAGTCTATTCAGCGACTCAAGGAAATACATTTAATTTTGAAGTTGCTGTATCAGATATTGAAGAAACTGATAAATCTAATTTAAGAGTGTTTGTAAATTTATTTATCTGCTCTGTAACTGATAATGGGTTTATCATGTTAATTAATCCAAAAACCATTGAAGTAGCTGAATTGCATTATCAACTACTATTGAATAAATTTGAAGGATCCTTTATTATACCAGATACAATGCAATATAGCTCTATTACTGGGACTAAATCAATATCAACTGCCGCTGGTTTTGACACTAGTACTAACCGAGGATATCTGGGTATTCTTTATATCACAGTTTATGATAGCGAGGGTGGATATGAGGACTTTATAATTATATTAATTATTTCTCAAAGACCAATAGATTATTCTCTTATTATTATAATTGTGATTTCTATAATTGCTCTAATAGGAGTCGTGAGTATGATATTATATTACGCAAGAAGGAAAAAATATCCAAGAGTTAGTCAAGCTCAGCCTTCATTTCAAGAATATTATTACCGCCCATCCTATGAAAAATCAGAAGAAAGATCATATATAACTCCTGAACCTTTATCTCAACTAGGACAATTTTATTGTCCTTTCTGTGGACAATTAGTATCAACACCTAAAAAATTCTGTCCCCATTGTGGCGAATCTCTTATGTTTAATGAAGAAGATCAGTAAATCATTTTTCTTAGAAAGAGTATTTTTTCCTCATTTTTTTTCTAATATTAAAACTTTCCCATCCCGATCTCCTATATAAGCCTTAGTTGTCATTCCAATGAATAATCCCGTATCAACTACTCCAGGAATAAATAGAATTTTTTCATCTAATTCTTGGGGATGACTAATTTCGCCAAAATCTACATCTATGATAAAATTGCCATTATCCGTAATTACAGGACCACTCTTTGACTTAGCCATTCGAAGTTTTGGATTTCCACCTAATTCTTTTAATTTCTTCATAATTGGAAAATGAGCCATTGGAATAACTTCAACAGGAACTCCGTATTTCCAATTCTTTCCTAATCTCTCAGATCTCTTCCTAAAATCTGCTATAATAATAAGTCTCTTTGAATTTGAAGCGATTATTTTCTCTTGTACTAGACAACCTCCTCCACCTTTAATTAAGTTGAGATTTTTATCTATTTCATCTGCGCCATCAATATCAACATCAATCTCTGGATAACGTTCTAAAGATCCTAACTCTAATCCATTCTGGATTATTAATTGATGAGCTTGAAATGAGCTTGGAATGCATTTTAACTTTAAATCCTTTTCTTTGTTTATTTCGCCTAATCTTTTTACAGCATATACAATAGTAGATCCGCTTCCTATACCAATAATCATATTTTCTTTAACATTTTCTTCTATAGCTTTTATAGCAGCGTTCTTCTTTCCCAGTTCAATTAATTCTTCTGTCAAAATTATCACTTTAAGATTATTTTTTTAAAAGATCCAAAATTCTAATTGCCAAATATGCAGCATTTTCACCTCTATCAATACCAACTGTCGCAACGGGAACTCCTGGAGGCATTTGAACAATAGATAACAATGCATCCAAACCACCTAATTTAGAACTTACTGGGACTCCTATAACTGGTTTACTGGTCTTCGAGGCAATTACTCCTGGTAAAGCAGCAGAAAGTCCAGCAACTGCTATATAAATTAAGGAATCACAATTCTTAAGATAATTATCTAACTTTTCAGGATCTCTGTGTGCGGATATAACCTTTGACTCGAATGAAATATTATTTTCCCTTAAAATCTTTTCTGCTTTCTCGTATACTAATTTATCAGAAGTACTACCCGCAATAATTGAAACTAAAGTTTTATTAGCACTTGACATAATTAATCTAACCCATCGAAAAATAAAAAGTATTTTAATAGGTTCTTAATACTTGTAATAAATTTGCTATAAAGGAAAGTTTTATTATTTTTTTTTAATTCCATAAGTTAACATTCAATATTAGAAAATTAATTTAAAAAAAATTTAGAGGGATATTTAAATCCTCGATGGTATCGGCACAACAGCAAATACCTTGAGAGTTGCCCCAGCGACCTTCATATCCCATTTTAATTCATCTCCTCTTTCTGTGGTTTAAGTTCTGGATCTGGTGTTCCAATATGGATAAATTCTGAAAAATATTTAGAATCGCAAATATAACAGATGGCTTGACGAAGATAATTTATATCTGGATTTTCTCCAAGTTCGATTAAGAGGGGTATTTTCTCGTTTTCAATGCGACTATTACACGAATCACACACAATTAAATCATCGGGGATCGGGATCTCAGCGAATAACGTGTCAATTCCCTCTGTCCAATCAAACATTCTCATTGACCGATTCTGGAAAATAGAATCTGTTCGAGAAGCATAATAAATAAATTGGTCAGGGAGCTAGTCTAAATTCTGAGGTTTCTTAACTAATTTCGGTTCCATACTCTTTTTTCCCTCCTATAAATTCTTTAAATAATGGTACATCTCAACCATAACTGCATCGTAAAGGTCTTTGTCAGTCATGATTTTAAGAAGAAATTTGTTAGAATCTTCTATTAATTGTTTAATTTGCTTATCGTCTAAATTGTGTTCTCTTATGTAGTTGACCAAGATCTTATTATTCTCGATTAATTCTTGATATTGGCTTTCATTCTCACTCATTTTTTTACATCACATCTTTTTTTTTTTAAAAATAAAAAAATTAAATTTAGGGGTTTAATTCCAGCGTTCTGGAAAAATGGCGATTTTATTAAACTTTTCTTGGATAAATTCCTTAATGTCTTTAAGTGAGCTAAAAATCTTAGTTTCACCATAACAATTTTTATATTCATAGGTTTCAATGTCTAAATACCATTTGTTTGCATGAAGTCGCTGACTCTCTCCATGATGGTATCCAATTGCTAAATGAACTTCTTTCTCGATTGGCTTAGAGTTCTGAATTTCGGTGATCTTGAATCTTTCGGGGTCTTTCATGTGAAGGCGAGGGTATTCGGCTTTTTCCCATGCTCTATTTTCAAACACTAAAGTTTCCATACTTTTAGTTTCCATATTTTTATTTCACACTCTTTTATTTTTGCTAATATTGTGAAGTCTTGGGTAATAGCTTTTTTCAATCTGAGCATTGATCTCAAAGACTAAGGCGTTAAGTGATTCCAATGCTCTTATTTCTTCATTTAACTGATATGTCTCCGATCTTCTGTTGTTTTTCTTATAGATCCTTAAATCTTGAAGGGAATCCAAAATAAAATTGTGGACTTCTTCAAGTAAGGCTGTATTTCTTTTTATCTTTGCCGTCTTTAACAGTTCGGTTAATCTCTCTGTCATATTCAAGTTTGCTATCACTTAGGACTTTTATTTTTGGTGTTTTTAGTAGTTATAATTTACTTATAAATAAGAAGGGGTTAAAGAGATAATGAATCCTCATTAGAGAGCTACTAACATTAAAGATTAGGTAATATAAAGGGTGTATTTTGAACTATTTCAATATATTTTCGGGCTTTGTGTAGGATGGGGATAAAAGTGAAAGTTATACTTCTTACTCTATGCTAAACAACAACTTCCTATGATCATTAGCATATTTTTCAAGTATGGATGGGATTGACTAAAAATAATCCTATTTCCCATTATTCTTGAGTTGTCTAAAAATATCGTAAGGTAGCGAATTCTACATTTAAATTCTCAAAATAGTGGAAAAAAGAGTTAGATTATAATAAAGTGGGAGTGATTTTATATTAATAATTAAAAAAAAGTTTAAGCAATTAAATTTTCAATAGATTTTTCATTCTTTATCTCCAATTTAAACCATTTCTTATAGGTCTTGTTTAATTGCTTGGCTTTTCTGGAGATTCCGTTAATATTCTGGAGTGTAAATAATTTTTGCTTAATTGGAAAGATATAAACAAAACAGGATAAGAAATGAAAAAAAGAAAAAAATTATTGTTTAAATATAAAATATTGCTTAAACTCTTCGTTCTTATTCTTCATCGTATTCCACGTCTCAACGTCTATAGGATGATCACATCCTAATTCCCAAGTCCAGCCCTCGAAAGTATATCCATTCACACTTTTTCCAATAAAAACTTCCTCTCCGTTAGAATCCTCAGCTAAAAGCTCGTCATTCTCTAAATGACGTGTAACTCTATAACCTTGATCTTTAAGGATTTGAAATACAGTATTTCTGTCAAAAAAAGGAACAGCCCACCCATTCCATCTAAAAAATGTGTTAGCTCTGCATTTGTAAACCTCGTTATGGTCCAGAAAATCATTAAGAGAAGTAATTTGCTCAATAAAGTTATTTTCAAATTCCTGTACCACTTTAAAATACTTTGAGAACTCAATTAAAGGTATAGACTTAACCCAACCACCTCCACGAGGGTAAATACTTATTATGTCTTTCTCTATCTTGGAAACAAGAAATTGATTGCCTTTCTTATCAATTATTTTGGTTCCTTTCTCAAAATTCGTCATAAATTCTTATCACTTTCTAAATATTATTATAAAATTATTGTCTTTAAATCTTAATACTAATGGAAGGTTTTAATTGAAATCAGTAAGTGAGTTTTCTGATTTTCGCAATAGAGAGGAAATCAGTTATGAAAGAGAAAAAGCAGGATGTGAAATTGATGTTTGAGAAAGTCTCTTAACAAGGCGGGGGAATAATTCAGAAAATTTACATTTCTCATTCTTATAATAGTGGCAAAAATGACAACAATGAGGTCCATTTGAGATGGTTGGATCAGATTCGGCACATTCAATAAATTGGAATTTCGCAAGTTCTTGGAGTAACTGGCTGGTGGATAATTTTAAGTAGTGAGCAACAAGGGATTTGTATCCTCCAATTCCTCTCACGTCATAAACAAGTTTCTGCCATTTCTGCTGTGGAAGTAAGCTTATCATATAAGTCTGATCCATGAGTGCTTAAATTACTGGCAATAATCTGAATAAAATGGTATAATTAAACGATAATAATTAAACGATAATAAAAGGAAAGTCCTTGAGTTAAGATTAAGTGAAGAAGAAGTTAAGCAAGGTTGGAGAATTGGAGTATGTAAACAATACAAGAATTTCTTTGAGTACTACGAGCAAGCATTGATTGCGGTAGACGGAATAAAACTATTTGGGAGATTTGATTTCGATTTTTCTGAGAATACTGTAATAGATCGAGAAATACAGTGGTATGAGGATTCAATGAAATGGGAATATGAGTATGTAAACAACAAAAAAGTAGGTATTAGTATTTGCACTCCTTTGTCCCTAACTTACGGAGGTGTTTCTACTTTTGTTTACAGTCAGACGGATGTTTCTTCACAGTATTTAAAGCATGGAATCGAATATGATTGGGCAGAGTCCTATTTTAAAGACTCATCTTGGGTAATCGCCCGTGCAAAGACAAAGGAGTTAGTAAAAAACGTGTTAATTAAAGGAATTGACAAAGCTCAAGAATTATTTACTGCAGAAGAGTTTTTTGAAGCTTATTTATATTTATGCGATTATAGAAATGTTTTTGCACAAGGAAAAACTGAAAGTGCCGTAAGGGTTAAGTTGGGTGAATTACTTGGAAAACTGAATCTTAGACAAAATGTGTTAACAGGTCAAATATTTCACGGTCGGACCGATGAATCCTTAGGACGAACAAAAATAGAGTTCGAAGTCGTATTAGATACGATATTAAATACCGAAAGCGATATCTCTACCTTCTTTATTGAAAAAGATGATCATTCGATTAATAGAGACCTTACGTTTAAACAATGGCTCAATTTCATTTCTTCAAAGATAAAAAGTGCTGATATTAGTAAGTGTAAAAATTCTGGTATTAAAAATGTTCTCTCATGGGCTCAAACGGAGTTGGATAAAATTGCTGATCTTGCTATATCTGATAAGAAATATTTTGATACCGACGGTCCTAATTCGGAGCTCAAGAGAGGTATGGAAATGTTTGAAATAATTCTTGAGGTAATTGGGCATTCTACATTTCGATATGTTGCTACCCATGGGATCAGTCATAACAACATTGTTAAAGGTATTAAAATAGGTATTATGGATGTTCATGGAAGTTCACAATTAGCGCCTTTTTGTGATCAATTTGCATTTTATCCTTCTGTGATGTCTACTGCAGGTACTGGTAGCTATAGATGTAATAAAGGAACTCTTTATAATCACAGATTTTCTTTATTTTTTGGTGATTCACTTGTATATTTTCCTATAAAAGATGGAAAAGGTATAGACATTAGATCTTCCAAAAATGCATATTATTTAGATTACGTTCTTGTATCATATCTTGAAGATAATCATAGAGTAACACAAGATATTATGATTGATTTAGAGAATGATTTTAATAATATATATAAAATTTATAGAGATTCTAATTTGCAAACCTCTATGTACGATAAAGCTTTAATGTTTGTTAAGTCCAACTCTTACGAAGTAATAGATAGCGCACTGATTAGTGTTTCAGAAAGTATGTTTAAAAGCGGAGACTTTGATAGTATTTCAGAACAACTTCATAATGTTAGGCGTGCTGAGTTATACTTACGAAAAGGTCTAATTGATAATGCTAAATCTACAACTTCCATAAGATATTTGTTAGAACAAGCAGTAACACAATGTAAAAGTTATTTGGAATTAAAAATAAACGGTATATCAGTATCTATTCCTTTATCTAAATTTATCAATACTCCAATTTACGGTGTTAGTTCTTTTGATATTTCCTACGAAGCGCAACACTTGGCGAATAAAAAAGCTATTGACGACAGAGAAGCTATTTTTAGAAAGACCATAGAAGAAAATCCAGAATTGAATGGTAAGGCAAGGTTCTTTATAACGCTTGATAATAATAATGATGGTATACAATATGTACACATAACTGCTTCTGATACTTTAAGTAAATTCTTTAACCCTAATGGTGCTACTGAGTATAGTTTACCTATTTATGTCGACATAGATATAAATAATGATCCCAATCATTATCTTGAAAAGTTAGCTATGATTTCAATGATGCATCAACAAGGTCCTAATATGTATCGCTTCGGATTAATTATGAAACAAGTTGGTGCTCATATTAGTGATCCCGCTTATTTTGTACTTAATGGTGATAGTTTCATTTCTGCTGAACATATATATTCCGAGAGTTCTATATTACCTTCGGGGACTCGAAGATATACTTCAGTAAGAGATTTAGAATTTGTTGGGGTTGTTGATTTTAAACATTATAATACTATTATAAATAAGAACTATTTTATATATAATTTATATATTAAATATGTCCAGAATTTAGGATGGTTTGTATAGTACAGATTATTAAAATTTAAGCGCGTGCAAATTTAAATAATAATAGTTGTTATTAATATTGGTGATAATGATGAATGAAGTTCTTATCTTAGTTGATGATGGGATATTAAGTAAAGGCCATATTAACAATCTTATTGATTGGGGTTTAGATTTGGATAGTAAATATAATTCATTGTTATTTAGAGGCGGTATAAGTGTTTTTAATTATTTTAAAGAATCTCACATGGAGTATTTTGACGAGAAACAGGTTTTGGGGCGTATTTTTATATTTCTAGTTAATAACCCTCCTAACTCTTTACAAGTAGAAAAAATTGCGAAATTTCCTTTATTCAGTCATGGTTATTGGAGTGTTTATGAAATACCAGCATATATATTATTAATTCATAGGGGTCTGTATACTACTAAAATTTCTGTAATTTTAGAAGAAAATAAGGCGATCCCTATGATTAATTCTTCTTTCTTTCTTCCTAAGAGCGCGTTGGGGTTAATACAAAATATATTTATGAGAGAACAGATTTCTTCTGAAGAGTTTTCTATATTTAAAGTCTATTATGTTGGTTCAAGAGGTTCTATTGATGTCTGGAAATCTACATATTATATTGTTTTTTAGTCTTAGAGGATTGTGGTCAATAAGAAATGGAAATTAAAAGAAGAATATAATACTTTTAAAATTTAAATTATTTTCATTATCATTATTTTTAGCAATTCCCATTCGAAAGTATAATAAGATGATTGGAGCTTTTGATAGGCATCGATTCTATAATCTTAAAGAAATTAAAAAACTTTAATATTTTTTCAAACTTCTAATTAGTATTATTAAGTTTTTATTTGATTTTAAATTACTAAATTAGTCACAAGAATGGTGATATAATGAAAGAATTGAAAGATGTATGGTTAATAGATTATGCTAGAACTGCATTTTCTCGTTCAAGACCAAAACAACCAGAAAGAGATGTTTTTGGTGAAATTCGTGGCGATGAGCTCTTAGCTACACTGATCATGAAATTTTTTGATGAAAAACTTGCTAACAAAGGAATAAAGAAAGAAGAAATTGATGAGTTCACAGTAGGAACCGCTATGGGTGTATATGAAGCCTGGACATATGGAGGACGATTACCATTATTTCTAGCAGATTTCCCTGCGCATGTTCCTGCTTTATTCGTAGATCGTCAATGTGGTTCTGCTGGTTCTGGAACGCATGTGGGTATTATGGAAATTATGACGGGTCATAGTAAAATTTGTTTAGCAGGAGGCGTAGAACACATGACTAGAATTCCCATGCAGAATGATTGGATTCGTCCAAACCTAGCGATGATTAACAAAAAGAGTGACTGGTATAGGCCTCAATATGACTTGATGACTACAATTAATATGATTCAAACTGCACAAAAACTCTATGAGGAAGAAATACCTGCTTTCACAAAGGAAGATCTGGATAAATTTGGAGTCAGAGCCCATAATCTAACGGTTGAAAATCAAGAAAAGGGCTGGTTTAAGGGTGAAATCATCCCTATTGAGGGTCATGTTGAAGGGAATGTTGAAGAACCACTAATGGTAGATAAAGATATGGCCGCAAGAAAATCTACATTAGAGAGAGTTGCTCAATTACCTAGATTATCAAAACCCTTTTATTTAAAAAAGAATGGTGGTAGAGAGGGATACGTTGAACGTGAAGGAACAAAAGATGGAGTAATTACTCCTGGAAATTCTTCACCCCTAAATGCTGGAGCTACTACATGCTTAATGATGGAAGCAGAAGAAGCGAAAAAGAGAGGACTTGAACCATTAGCTAGAATTGTATCAATTGGTTGGGCGGCTGTAGATCCGTCAGTTATGGGAAGAGGTCCAGTTCCTGCCACTCAAAAAGCATTAGAATATGCGGGATTAACTGCAGATGACATAGATTTTTGGGAAATTAATGAAGCATTCACAATAGTAACTCTTAATTGTATGAAAGCATTCAATATTCCGGAAGAAAAAGTTAATGTAATGGGGGGATCTACTGCAATTGGACATCCTTTAGGAGCAACAATGATAAGACTGCCAGGTACTGTTGCTCGCATCTTAAAAGACAAGAAAGCTAAATATGGTGTTGCAAATGCTTGTTGTGGTGGTGGGCAAGGTGTTGCAACTATATTAGAAAATTTAGATGCCTAAAATCTCAAAAACATTAATTTTAAAAAACTTTTTTTCTATTTTTTTTGTTTTTCTCTATTATTATTCAATATTGATTTTATTAGGGCTTTAATTGTGTAGTCATTTCTATTTTTATGTTTTCTGCGAAATATTTAAATATTAACATATATCAAATTATCTTACAAGATAATTAAAATGTAAGTGAAATCATTATGACCGTATATAAATCAATTCAACTCGTTGCAACGAGTGATAAAAATTGGGCTGATGCTGTAAAAAACGCATATGATGAAGCAAAGAAATCTCTTCGAGGAATTAGAAACATTCAAATTGTTGAATCTGATGTTAAGGTAAAAGAAGATATTGACAAGCTGATTTACAGGGTCAGAGTCCAAGTAAATTTCCAACTAGAAAGATAAAATTTCAATATATTTTTTATTTTTTTCTTTTTTGTTTATTTTTTAATAAAAACACAAATCTTTCTTTAGATTATAATAATTATATTATACTTTAATTTTATGAAGATAAAAGTCTTAATCAAAACACCATTTTAAGAATGAATTTTGTGTAACATCAAATTTCTATAAAAAAGGAATAAATATAAAAAACCATATATTATCTAATAATATTTTTAGGAGATATATTTTGAAATTAAATCAAAAAAGAATAGTTAGCTTTATAGTTTTATTTGCTTCCTTTATAATTCTAAATATTAATTACCATTACGAGAACGATAATCAATTATATTCCTATGAGATTTTAGGAGTTGATAATGAATGTGTATTATTAGTTTCAGGATTTTGGATTGAAACTCCAATTTCTATTGATGGAGATGCTACGGGGATTAATGCTCATAATTGGACATGGGTTAGTAATCAGTTATGGTTTGGAGGGGGTAACGGAAGTATAAATTCTCCTTATACTATAGCAAATATTACTATCAATAGTAATAATTCAACTAGTGGTATTCAAATTAGAGATTCAAATGTTTATTTTGCTATAGTAAATTGTACATTATTTAATTCTGATTCAGGTATATATAGTGGAGGTATCGATTTGATTAATGTTATCAATGGGCAATTAATAAATAATAATTGCTCAAATAATAACGGTTGTGGAATAATTCTATCAAATAGCCATAATAATACTATTTCAGGAAACACCATCAAAAACAATGATGAATTTGGCATATTTCTTGAAGTGAGCAATAATAACACAGTTGTGGGGAACATTTTAAATGAGAATTCTAATGGGGTCTATTTAGGCTTAAGTGTTCATAATAAAATTTCTAAAAATACCGCTAATAATAACGAATTAAGAGGTATATATCTTTCAACATCAAGCAACAATAATACTATTTTATATAATGATGCTTCTTACAATAACGATACGGGTATTAGTTTAGCAATGAGTAATAATAATAGGATTAGAGGTAATATAGCTAATAATAATAATTGGCATGGTATTCACCTTATGTCTAGCAATAACAACACAATTATAGGAAATACAGCCAATTATAATAATTATGCTGGAATAAATTTATTTAAGAGTAATATTACCGAAGTCATAGGAAATTTATTGATCGGAAATTTTTGGTGTATTCACGAAAGCGAGAGTGAAAGTAATAATTTTATTTGGAATAATTGCAATGGTATTGTTCCTCCAGTTCTTATTGATAATGATGGGGGAGGAGACTTTACTTGGAGTGAAGCTGCTAAAAGATTGGGGTGGTGTACAGGATCTGGGACTTATTCTGATCCCTATATAATTCAAGATTTAATAATTGACGGTCAGAATTCAAGTAGTTGCATCGAGATTAGAGATTCTATAGCTCATTTTAAGATTGAAGGTTGTAGATTCTTTAATTCTTCTTCAGAATTAGAAAATGGAGGAATTGAATTGCATACTGTTAATAATGGACAGTTGTTAAATAACAATTGTACAAATAATAATGGTCATGGAATCAGTTTAACAACAAGTGATAACAATATTATAATGGGAAATACTTTAGTTAATAATGCTGAATTTGGACTCTTGTTATTAGGAAGTCATAATAACACTGTTTTGAACAATATTGCATATGATAATTATCATGGAATATTATTAGGATTAAGTAATGATAATACTATGGCAGAAAATATAGCTAATCATAATATTTGGCGTGGAATTTATTTAACTTCCTCTAGTAATGACAATACAATCCAAAATAACATTGTTGTAGATAATAATGATGATGGAATATTTATATCATCAAGTCATAATAATACAATTGAGAGAAATCAAGTCGAAAGCAATGGTTGGAACGGGATAAATGTATGGGACAGTGATAATAATTATATATTGGAAAATGATATGAGGTTTAATGATTTCGCTGGAATATATTTATATAACAGCGATGATAATATGATAAGAAACAACAGCATATATAGCAATGATTATGGTTTGTATATAATACATTCAGCACAGAATAACTTAATATTTCTAAATAATCTAAGTATGAATAATATAAATGCAAAAGATGATGGTATTAATAATATGTGGGATAGCTCTATACTTTCTGCTTTCACACCTATTGGTAATTATTGGGATGATTATTCTGGAACAGATGAAAATGATGATGGCATCGGAGATATACCATATTATATCACCGGTACAGCAGGAAGTCAGGACAATTTTCCAATTTGGGATGATGGCCCGGAACAACAAGGAATTGATATAATCCCTGGGTATAATATCTTTATCCTAATTAGCATAATTAATTCAATATTAGCATTACTAATTATTCAAAGATATAAAATTCAAATCAAACTTAGAAATGAATAATTTTTTAACTTAAATTAGTTATTCATTTTTTTTGATTTTATTGCTAAAATTTTAAATATTACGAGTTCTATTTAGATTTTAATAAATTAAAGGAAGGGTAATTATGTTTCAGTCAAACATCATTGGGGATTTATTTTCTGATCCTCGTGTACTGCAATATATAATTGGGGGAGTAATTTTAATAATAGTCTTTATACTTTGTTATGCTTTGCATAGAAAATTAACATCTTAAAATTTAAAAACATTTCGTGTCATTTCAATTAACTTTCATTCTTTTTACCTGATCTAGCTTTTGTCTTATTTGAGATTGTGCCGCTAACGCATAAGAAAAACTAGGATCAATTTCTAAGGCTTTTTCATAATAAATTAAAGCTTCCTCATACATTTCTGTCGCTTCATATATTAAACCTAAATTATATAAACAATACTTATAATCTGGTTTAATTTTTAATGCGGTTTCGAAAGAATTTTTAGCATTTTCTATTTGATTCAGATTGAAATAGGCAATACCTAAATTATAATGAGCTCTATAACTTTTTGGACTCAGTTCAGTTATCCTCTTAAATGATTCTCTAGCTTTATCAAATTCTAGAATATAGGAATCATTGAGATACCCTCCATAATCAAATAAAGTTTCAATTAAAATATTTTTAACTTCTTCAGAATTAGGATTGATTTTATATAATTCGCCTAAAATTTCTAAAGCTTCTTCAAAATTTTCTTGACTTTTTAAAATTTTAGCTTTTTCAATAAGATCTTTAGTTTTATTACGTTTTTCCATAGGAATATTCACAGTATTTATAATTAATTAGAAGAGATTAATCTATAATCTAGATCTCATTTTCGTACCAGATATATTTTGATTTCTTTATTCCTAATTTTAAAAATAAGCTTCTTAAAGCCCCATCTTCGTCTGGACAAATCAAATGAACTTTATCAATTTTTAAGGATCTCTTAATATATAATTGAAGCTCTCGCACTATTTTTTCTTCGATTCCTTTCTTGAATGAATCTTCTTTTCTTGTTAAGACTTGATGGATTAAAACTCTGTCATTACCTAAATAATCTCGAAATAATGTATAGGTTCCAAAACCTATGATTTTTCCATCTTCTTTTGCTATAATCATCGAATTTCTATATTGAAGGTCAAGACTCCTCCGATTCAACTCTTCCTCAAATTTGTTCCAATGTGAGAAGAAATAAGATTTATTTTCAATAAAATCTTTAAAAATTTCCTTTAAAGCCTCTTTATCTACTCTTGGGTCATATCTATCAATTATAATCAAATTTTTCACCGTAGGAAATATTGTAATTATTAATATCTATTCTTTAATAAAAATTATTTTTTAAAACTTAGAATTATTCTCAATGATATAATATGAATCAAAAAAATGATGAAAAAATCGTTTTAATTCCTTTAAAAAAGTTGAGAAAGAATACAATTATTCCAAAACCATCAAAACTCGGAGATGCAGGTGCTGATGCTCGAATTATGGGTTTTAAAAAAATAATTAATACAAAAGATAAAAAAGAGTTAATTGAAGTTGACGAAGATAATTATACATTAAAACCTCTTGAAAGAATTGGATGCCCGTTAGGTTTTTCAACAGCTATACCTGAAGGGTATTACTTTAAAGTCGTTCCTAGAAGTGGTTTAGCCTTGTGGGAGGGTTTGTCTATAGTAAATTCTCCTGGTACAATTGATTCAGGATATCGAAATGAGTGGATGGCTATAATTGTCAATCTTTCGAATAAAGAAGTCATGTTAAAAAAAGGCGAAAGAATTTGTCAAATAATTCTTGGAAAATTATTCGAGTATGAGTTTATTGAAACTGATGACTTAGCGGAAACTGAACGGGGATTAGGCGGCTTTGGATCAACTGGCAAGGCATAAATATATAATTTCATGATTTATCACATTCTCAATTATACGTTAAGGTATTGATTATTTTGGAACTTTCTCATGAAGAAAAATTCATTGTTGAAAAACTCAAAGAAAATGAAGGAAAGTTAAAATACAAAGAATTACAAACACTTTGTGAAGAGGAATTCGAAGGAGTAAGATTAATTTTAAAAAAACTTAAAGAAAAAGGAATTGTAGATTATGAAGGGATGATTCCTGAATTTTCTGCTGAAATTGAGTTAATAGAAGAAAAATAGTCTTGAAAATTATAATTCTGTGACCCTTTTTTCCTAAATGTATTTCAAACTTTTAAAATGAACTAAAAAAAAAAGGAGTTAGTATTTTATTTAGACCGTTTTTTTACCCAAATTACTGAAACCATGCAAATTATACCGATTAAAATACTGATTTCAAATCCTCCAATCTGATTAGAGGATATTTCTTTTGTAACTGAGACTTCTTGAACCCCAATATTTCCTCCAAGATCCCTGGCATAAAACTTAATAATAACATTTCCATTTCCAAAACTTTCCCATATAGATTGATCAATAGTCCCTGTTAGGCTCGTAGTTGTAATATTATTTATCCCTCCATCTAAAGTGTACCATATAACATCTAAATTGTCTTCATTAATACTAATTGAATAAGAGGGAGCATCAAATCCAAAAATTTCGTTTTGAGATGGGGAATTTATTGTAATGATAGGAGCGATACTATCTTTATATACTGGTATAATTTCGAACCCTATTTTTCCAAAAGTGTCATTTGCATAAAATGTAATATCAATAAGCCCATCTCCCATAACATCCCATCTAGATTGATTTATTGGTCCCATCAGTTCCGTAATCGTTATATTAGTTAATCCCCCATCTAAAGTGTACCAGATATCATCTAAATTGTCTTCATTAATACTAATTGAATAAGAGGGAGCATTAACTCCAATAACTTCGTCTGTAGAAGGTGAAATGATTGTTATAATTGGAGCAGCAGTATCTTTTATTACATCTACAGAAATATATCCTAAATTTCCATAAGTATCGTTTGCATAAAATGTTATAGTAACAACTCCATCTTGCATAGCATCCCATAAAGCTTGATTAATCATGCCTATAACAGAGCTGAAAGGATACAATACAGTAGTTATCCCATCGTCTAAAATGTACCAACTAGCATTTAAATTGTCTTCAACAATCGTGATATTAAATGTTGGGGCAATATCACCAAATGGATCAAAATCTTGAGGCGAATTTATTATAAGAAAAGGATCTACATCATCAAATATTACACAAGTATTATTTTCAAAAAAATTATTTATGCAATTAACTTCTTGGATGCAGCCTACATTGTCTAAGAGGTTATTGTTTATAATAATTGAGTTATTACTACTTTCTAAATAAATTCCTTCTTGACCGTTCCAAGTTATATTATTAGCAGATATAGTATTATTATTTCCAGAAGAGAGGGATATTCCATAAATTGTATTATAATTTAAAGTATTTTCAATAATATCTGTGAAATAGCTTAAAACTATATTTATCCCATCGACTTTGTTGTGTTCACATGCATTTTGAGAGATAATTGTATTATTACTTTGTGTCATCCCTATTCCCGATGCAGTACAATTTGTCACCTTATTTTTAAATAAGGTATTATAGTGTCCCTCCATCACATAGATCCCATACCAACTACAATCATTTACAACGTTTTCTATAACGCGATTATTGTAACTACGATCTAAACCTATACCAAAACCATTATAATTTACTTTGTTGTTCATAACAGTGTTATTATAACTAAGCCGAAGTTTTAATCCCTGGTCAAAATTATCGTTCAGAGTATTATTTAAAATAGTGTTATTATAACTACGTATTATATGTATTCCACTAAAACCGTTATTAGAGCAATTATTCTTAAATAATCTTCCATGAGTTACGTTATATAATCTAATACCCGCATCATTATCTGGAGGAGAGCCATAACCGGAATTGTAAAATGTACAATTATGTATTTCAAAATAAACATCTGAATCTCTAATATCAATACAAGATGCGATACCACCGCCATCAATAGTAACATTTTCGATAATATAGGGAGATGAAAATGTACCTAGACCACTACACCATGGTTGATTTTCTGCCCACGTCCAGTTATGAGCTCCAACACCAGTTGCATCTCCATCAATTATAATATTCGAGAGTTCCCAATATCCTGAATTATTTATATTGAATTTATCTTGTTTATTTGAATTTACTAATGTAAATGCAGTAATATCAGATTTTACGATTAAAACAGCATTCAATATAAGAAGTATTCCTAAGGTAAATATTGATAATTTTATAGAGACATTATTTTTTTTCAATTGGATTCACTTTTTTTTAAAAATTACATATTTTTAATTTAATATATTATAAATTATTCATAAAATATAAAATTAGGAATTCTTAAATTAAAAAAGAAAATTTTTATTTAGTTGGATAAAATCTTTATTATTTCATCGGTCCTTTCTTCTTTTTAAGTATTGAGAAGCTTGGATCTTTCTCCTTTTTTATTATTAAGAAACCACCTGCTGCTATACCAATAATGCTTCCGAGAGTTATAAGTGTGTTTGGGGGAAGAAATAGGAATCCAAAAAAATCTGCTACTGGATTAATTTTCCTATAGCCTGGTAGAGTACCAAGTTTTATCACATTAACATCTCGGTAAAAAATATTATCCGAAGTATCTTCTACATAAAATCTTATAGTAACTGTGCCGTTTGGAGTTGTTAACCATAAGGATTCAGAGATTTCTCCTTGAAAACCTGTAAAATTAACAACAATGTTTCCCTTATCGAGTGAATACGTTGTTCTACTTATATCAAGAATACTTATATATAGGCGAAATGATGGGGCTTCAATTCCATATTGGGTATTTGTTGCAGGATAAAATATTTCGAAAATCAAATCTGTATAAATATCTTTTTTAACAACCACATCCTTAAATCCTATATTTCCAGAAGTATCATTTGCGTAGAATCTAATTGTAAGTGTCTCATTCCCAAATAGATCCCATCCTGATTGATCTATAGTCTCCAATAAATCTGCTGTTACATCACCCATAAAAGTAAAATTTAAGGATTCTCCGATTATCTTATACCAGATATCATCTAAAAATAGTTCTTCTACCGAGATCTTAAAATCTGGAGCTCTATCTCCAAATAAAAAATTTGGATAGGGTTCGTGAATTGAAACAATTGGGTCTATAATGTCTTTTCTAATAGTAACTTCTGTAAATCCGATATTATCTGCCATATCTGAGGTGTAGAATCTTATTGTAACGTTTCCATTTCCAAAAGCATTCCATGCCGACTGGGATATACTTCCTGTTAATCCTGGTAAAGGAATGTCAAATCCAAGACCAATAATAGTATACCAAGATATATTAATATTTGGTTCATCTATTGTAATATCGAATGTAGGGGGAGTATGTCCAAAAAGCTCATTTGGGAGTGGATCATTAATCAATATTAGAGGTGCAATAATATCTTTTCTAATAGTAACTTCAGCAAAACCAATATTACCTACCGCATCTATTGCGTAGAAAATAATCTTTACAGTTCCATTTCCAAAAAAATTCCATGCCGACGGGGATATACTTCCTGTTAATCCTGTAAACGTATAATTGATTGTATCACCAAATAAATTATAACAAGTAGTCCCGGGATTGGGCTCGTCTATTGTAATACTGAATGTAGGGGGAGTAAGTCCAAAAAGTTCATTTGGGAGGGGATTATTAATCAATACTAAAGGTGCAATAATATCTTTTCGAACAGATACTTCTGCATAGTTTTCACGATCAAGAATGTCAATTGCATAGAATCTAATCGTAACAGTTCCATTTCCACGACCAATCCATTCAGTTTGATTAAATGTGCCTATTGTTTCTGTAATGGTTATATTAGTTGAACCCCCATCTAAAGTATACCAAATACTAACCAGTGTTGGTTCAATGATGCTAATTGAATAAGAGGGTGCATCAACTCTGAAAATATCATTCTGAGAGGGTGAATTTATCGTTATTAAAGGTGCAGTAGTATCTTTTCTAACTGATACTTGATCATATTTTAAATTACCAGTGGTAGTGTTTGCGTAGAATCTGATAACAATGATGCCATCAGGTCGTGAATCCCACGCAGTTTGATTGATGTGATCGGTAAATAATGTGAACGTAAAATTCGTTAAACCACCATCTATAGTATACCAAAAAGTATCTAATAAGACTCCTTCTATATTGACATTATAGATTGGAGCAATGCTTCCAAAAACCCCAAAGGGGCTAGGAGAAATGATTGTAACAACTGGTCCATCGATATCCTTTCTCACTATCACTTCTGAAAAACCTACTTGATTCATTGAATTATTAGCATAAAACCTAATAGTAACTGTTCCATTTCCTTCTCCATTCCATAAAGTTTGATCTATTGTTCCACTTATTCCTGTAAAAGTGGCTGGTGACCCTCCATTTAGAGTATACCATGTTGTATTAGGATCGAGAATACTTAATGATAAATCAAAATCTGGGGCATCGGTTCCTGTAAGTTGATTTGGGGTGGGTGCATTTATAGTAATGATAATGTCTATATTACAAAAATTATTTACAATGATATTATTGACGCAATGTGTTTGATAGACACAATGAGCATTTCCAGTTATCACGTTTAGTGAGATTTTATTTCGATCACTATATTCTAAATAAATTGCATAATTACTATCAGAGTCTATATTATTTCCTGTAATATTATTATCGGAGCTATATTCTAACCAAATCTCACCATTAACACTATTTTCTATCGTGTTTCCCATAACATTTGAATTATTTGAAAGCTCTAAATAAATACCTCTCGTGTTATTATCAATAGTATTACTTGAAATACCACCATTGGTTACATTTTTCAATTTGAAACCCACTAAACCATTGTAAACCTTACTATCATTGATAGCAAAATAAACATTGGAGTTTCTAATCTCAATACAAGTATCCAAATAATGGCCTTTCACAGTGAGATCTTTTATAACATATGGATCATCAATAGTTCCGTTGCCACTACACCAATACATATCATTAACAGCTTCCGCCCACGTAAAATCTCCACCACCCGTTTCATCAATAATAAATGGATTTTCAATCCAAAAATTATTGGTAATAAGATTACCTGAACAATTATCTATTTCAAAGATTCCAGATATACCATTACCTTCTGCAGTATTTCCACTTACTACATTATTATCACTATTATTCAAATATATACCATAAAGATTATTATAATTTATGAAATTATCTTCGATATTATAATGGGTACAACCTATCAGATGAATTCCGTGATCTTGGTTCGAATTTACAGTATTTCCAGTAACTTCAGCATAATTACACTCGACAATCATTATCCCGTCCTTATTATTGTCATTTGCAGTATTATTTATTATTTCAAGGTAATCACTATCAAATGCAAATATACCCATTTCAATAGTAGTGAAAGAACTTCCTGAAGTTTCTGTGACTGTGTTACCAATAACTGTAGAGTAGGAACTTGATTCTATTACTATACCTTGGTTTATACTTCTTAGTACAATATTATCCACAACCTGAGCATTTGGACTATTTTCTATACTTATACCCCAACCACAATCATGTATATCATTATTGTAGATATAAGAATATTGACTATTAGAATCCACAACTATTCCCAAATCGCAATCTTCAAAAATAGAATTTATTATATCTCCATTTTGAGCACCCCATAAAAGAATACCTGAATTAGAAGTTCCTGATTCAATGAACTTTGAATTTTGAATCGTAAAGTGAGTGCTAGAATAGGTGTACCCAATAGTAAGGCAAGTACTAGAAAACCCCCCTGCTATTAATATATTATCGATAACATAAGGATCTGCTTCAGTACCCGTACCAGTACACCATGGATAATGATCTCGGTAATAGATAAAACTAATAGTAGGATCTCTTTCATCAATTAAAAAGGGTGTTAACGTATAGTAAGAGTTTTTCAATTGTTCAATATTATCATTTCCATAGATAGTAGTTGACGGCATCTTATCTACTAAGAAATCGATAAAAATAAAATTCAAAAGAGTACAGGAAACAAGGCAAAAACTTAGAATAATTATATTATATTTTCGTTTCATAACATATCACTTTTTTATATTTATAATTCTGGGTAATGATTTGCCCAGTAAAGGGCAATTAAAGAAACTAAAATTAAGAGAGGAGGAAGAGTTGCCTCCAGAGCATATGATCCAATGGCATTGAATATTCCTTGAGCTATTCTACCAGCCATGTACAAAATAAATCCGATGAAGTTGAAGAGATATGATTTCCTTTTGATTCCCATATTTTTTTTCGCTAAGTACAGAAAATAAAATGGAATAATTGCGATACATATCGGTAAAAGTACAAAATTCAACAGAAATCTACCAACGGGATATCGCCATGCTCCGATCACTATAGCATTTTCAAATTGTAAATCTACGCTATAGACCTTAAGTAAGGCAGGATCCAATAATTGAGTCATATTTTTATCATTAAAAATAGGTCCGATAAGAACGGGTAATACAACAACTAAAATACCTATTATTATCAATAGCCTAAGAGCAATTACAAACATATCTTTACCTTGTTCTAGGTCAACTTTTTTTAGATCTAATGGCTTTTTTTTCTTCAAATCAGATAATATCTTTGTTTCTATCAATTTAGCCTCTTCTTTCTTCCTATCAAGATCTTCACTTGACTTTTCCTTTTCTAAAGCCTCAGCTCCTTTTAGTAATAATTGTTCTTTTAAGGCTTTCTTTTTTCGTCGGTTCAAAAAAAAATCGCCATTATAACGAAATGCTAGAATTCCTACCCAACCCATTAAATTTGTAATCCCAATCCAGGTGAAAAGAGTTGCTAAAATATAAAACCAAAGAAAAGTTTGAATAAGTGCTAAATCACTCATAGTACCTTCAAGTGTAGGGACGTAAAAATAATGGATTTGAAAAAAAATTCTTGAAATGCCTAATGCGAGGAATAATAGTGAGATAAATAGCCATTGGTATTGTTTCCTATTATGTCTAAATTTTACGTACATAAAGTAAAAGGATAAGAGAAAGTAAACGACAATTACGAGAGAGTATAAGCTATACTCAGTCATTTCTAATGTATTCATTTTAATCATCCATTTAAAAAATTCCTTATTAATTGTTTTTAGATTTCTATTAATAATATTGATGACTAATATTTATTTAAACTTTTTTGTATGAAGTAAGCGCTGTAATTTTTCCATTAATGTCTGGATCAGTGTTAACTAAGAGGATGCCGAGTTTTCTATTTTTCTCAAGGAGATAGCTCATAATATAGGTGATGAGAATAGTTTTTTGATATCAATCTTACCAGAAAATGAAATAATCACGAAAAAACTCACGATTTATGTTTGGTGGAATCTAATCATTCTGCATGGGAATTCTGGTCTTAAGTTTTACATAAATCAAACATTTTGCTATGATAAATTCGAAGGAATGAGAATAATTTTAAAAAAGTAAAAGAAATATGGATAAATGAAAATTAGGGAATGATTCCTGGATTTTCTGTTGAAATTGAGTGATTGTGAGATAATAGAGTTTCATAAATTTTTCAATCGTAACCCTTATGTTCTTTTTTTAATTTTCTTTAATAGTATTTTGGTTCAAAATATACTATGATTGAAAATAATTCAAAATCCGTTAAAGATAATTTTATTGAACAAATTCTAAACCCTAGGAGTATTTGTGTTTTTGGTGCAAATAATAATCTCATGACGACAATGGGCTCAATGCAGCTACGGAATATTATTACTGGAGGGGGATTTAATGGAAATATTTTCCCTGTGCATCCACGATTGGGACAAGTCCAAGGAATTCAAGCTTATCAATCTATATTCGATATCCCAATAATACCGGATCTTGCATTTATCATATTACCAACTAGAAATGTACCGCAGGTAATGGAAGAATGTGGTCAAAAGGGTGTAAAAAGTTTAATTATTACCTCAGGTGGCTTTCGAGAGATTGGATCTGATGGAATACAATTATCTAAACAAATTGATGAAATAGCTAATAAATATAATATGAGATTTATTGGTCCGAACTGTTTAGGCATATACAATGGCTGGTATGGATATCCTGATAAAGAAAATGCTTATTTTAACACTTTTTGGATTTATCTTCCACATAAGCGAGGAAATATTTCGATTATTAGTCAATCTGGTACTGTTGCGGCTCAAACTGCTTTTCATACCAATGATTTAGGAATAAAAATTGGGAAATCAATTTCTGTTGGAAATGAAAGAAATATAGATTTAGTTGATGTATTAAAATATTTAAAAGATGATCCTCAAACAGATGTAATTGGGCTTTATATTGAGGAAATCAAAAAGGGAAAAGATTTTATTAAATTAGCGAAATCTATTACCCCCAAAAAGCCGATTATTGCAATTTATGCTGGAGGTACAAAAGCAGCGGCAAGATCTATTATGAGTCATACGGGATCAATTGGTGCTGATAGTAAAATCTATGAAGCTGTATTTAAAGAAACAGGCATAATTTCTACTAATTCCATTATGGATTTCTTGTATTATCTTAGAACTTTATCCCAAGCACAATCATATAATCTCTTTCCAAAAGGAAATCGAATAGGGATTATAACTGATTCTGGAGGCCCCGGTGCTATGATGACGAAAACTGCCGAATTGTATGGTATGGAAGTACCAGAATTTTCCCAAGAATTACAATCAGAACTTAAAAAGTATATTCCTAAAACAGCTAGCTCAGTGAATCCCGTTGACATTACTTTTCACGAGAATTTTATGAACATGTTTATAAAATTCCCAAAATTATTGATGAAATCTCACGAAGTCGATGCAGTTATCGTGTTTGGTGTTTATGATTTTGATGATATAATGAATGTTATTGAAAAATCTGGAATGAAACTTGATGAAAACATGAAAAATATGAGAGAAGTATTTGAAACTATGGTTCCAAAGTCTATAAAAAGTTTAATGAAGAAACATTCAATACCCGTGTTTTTTGCTGGACCATATCCTTATAGATATCCTTGGATGCAAAAATTCATAGAATATGATATCCCTATTTTTACTATGTGGGATGATATAACTAAATGCCTTCACATTTTATGGCTTTATGCAGACTATCGGAACAAGATTTCAGGTTAATTTATTTTAACCGCCTTTTCTAATAATTCAATATTAAAAACTAATTATATTCAAATTTTTAATTAAATTAACTTAAATAATCTAGAAAATAGATATATAGTATTTTGACTGAACTCGATAGAAACATTTCAAGGAATCATTTTCTTCATCGTTTTTTGAATCCAGAGAGTATTGCTGTTTTTGGAGCATCTAATTCCTTTTTAGATAATATGGGTGCTATGATGCTTCGAAATATTATGTTTGGCGGATTTCCAAAAGAAAAAATTTATCCCATACATCCAAAATTAGAAAATATTCAAGGTTTAAAGGCTTATATATCAATACTAGATCTTCCAGAAACTCCAGAATTGGCTTTTATCATTTTAAGACCCATCCATGTTCCAAATGTATTAGAAGAATGTGGAAAAAAAGGAGTAAAACGAGTAATAATAGTATCAGGAGGGTTTCGAGAATTTGGTTCTGATGGGATTCAACTTTCTAATAAAATTCTCGAGATATCTAAAAAATATGATATTAAATTTATTGGTCCAAATTGTTTGGGGGTTTATAACGCATTTTATAAATATCCTGAATTTAAAGATACATGTTTGAATACAATGTGGATATATAAAACTCCTGAGCGAGGCAATATTTCCATTATTGCTCATTCCGGAACAGTTGCATCCCATGTATTTTGGTATTGTAATAGGATTGGAGTAAAAATAGGAAAATCACTTTCTATTGGCAATGAAGAAAACATAGATTTAGTTGATTTTTTAGAGTATCTTAAAGATGATCCCGAGACAGATGTTATTGGTTTATATATTGAAGAAATAAAGAGAGGAAAAGAATTTATTAATATAGCAAAGAAAATTACCCCTAAAAAACCAATCGTAGCCATTTATGCTGGAGGAACAGAAGCAGCTTCACGTTCAATCATGGGGCACACAGGCTCAATTGCGGGAGATAATAAAATTTTTGAAGCGGTGTTTAAAGAAATAGGTATAATATCTACAGACTCAATTAAAGAGTTTTTTTATTACTTAAGAGTATTTTCACATAATATTATTCCAAAAGGCAATAGATTAGGAATAATAACAGATTCAGGAGGATGTGGTGCGATGATGGCAAAGGTTGCTGAGAAAATAGGGTTGATGGTACCTGAATTTACAGATGATCTAAAAACTAAATTAAAACAATACGTTCCTCCTGTGGCAAATATAGATAATCCCCTAGATTTAACTTTTCAATTCAATCAATACAATCTCTATATAAAAATTCCAAAAGCTATGATAAATTCTGGTGAAGTTGACGGAATAATTATCTATGCTGCATTTGGTTTTGAAGAAGTTTTAGATATAATTAAAGCCTCAGGTGGTAAAAGTTATGAAGAATTTGAGATATCTAATGATATGATGGCAAGTCTTTATTTAAAACCAATTCAGAGGTTAGTGAAGAAGAAAGGAGTTCCTGTTTTTTATATTGGTCCACAAGGGTATTCAAATTCATGGGTTAGAGAATTTATTAATTCAAATATTCCTATTTTTGATTTATGGGATATGCCAGTGAAATGTTTCTCAGTTTTAGTTAATTATTCTGAATATCGCAAAAAACTCAAACCTAAATTTGAAAATTGAAATCTTAATTAGTTAAATTTCTACTCATTTCACTAATTATATATATGTTTTTTATCTATAATTATTAGAATTACTTCAAAAAGTTATTTCACATATAAGAAAATTTAATTATAATAAATTATACGAGCGTAGCTTTAGTTTTGCCAATAGAACTTTATAATCCTCCTTTAGCAATTTTAGCCTCCGGATCAAAATTAGGAGTTGAACTTGGAGGCAGTAAAACAATTTTAAGTATGGATGCTCGTCATAATTTATATTCTGAGGGAGTAATTTTTAGTGAGTTAAGTTGGGGTGCATTTTATCAAGAAGAGGGTTTGGAAGATCAAATTGATACTTTTGAGACTAAAGAATATGACTCCGTTCGCGAAGACCCGGAAGCTTTAGTTAAAACTATCGTCAAAAGTATTTATAATATCATTAATAACAAAAAACTTTTCTATGGTATTGCTGATTTTGAAGTGGATGCTTTTCTTAATCAAAACACTATTATTCCAGGGCTTAAATTAGATTATAAAATAATCAATAAATTATTAGATGCTCATAAAAATATTAGGGATAAAGATTTATTTCCTCAAATTTTATCGGATGCAAAAGGCACAAAAAGAATTAAGATTGAATTTCAAGGAACTAGAAAAAAGAGCCTCCATTTAATAGGAGGTAGATTAGAGGACTTTGCAAATATGTTAAGATTAGCAAAGGGATTTGCTACTGGTATTGTCTGTACTTCCCGGGGAGCAGCGAACCTTTATATTATGAGCGATAATATTGTTTTTCAGAAAGATATATTACCAGATCTCTATATTGATGATGATAATTTAGCTATTATTGAGATGGGTATCCAAAGAGAACTGCTATTTCCAATTAGTTGGTTCAGAATAGATCTTGGAATTAAATCATTAGAGACCTTAGAACTTTGGGACAAAATTAAAGATCACCCTAAATTGAATAAAGCTTTTGAGCACTATGAGAAATATATTAGCAGTTTAGTCTATAAAAAGTTTCAAGTTATGGCTTCTACTGAAAAAATAGGGAAGAACGGAGAAGAAGATTTTTATGAAATGAATCCCGCAGAAAGAAGGCAAGCACTAAGAGATATGGCTGAAACTATAAGAAAACTAACTGATGAATATAAAAAGTAGCGCTTTATCTTTCTTTTAGAATTCTTGGAGCTTTAAAATAACCATCTTTTTTATGTTTTGCATTCTTTAATGCATCTTTAGTAGAAAGCGATTCCCATGGTATATCTTCTCTAAAAACATTCTTTAAGCCATCTATCGGATGGGTCATGGGTTTAATATTGCTAGTATCTAATTTATCCAATTTTTTAAAGTAATTTAGGATATCACCTACTTCTTTTGCAAGTTTTACTTTTTCTTCCTCAGATAAATCAAGTAAAGCTAATTTTGCAATATGGTCTATAGTTTCCTTGGAAAATTCTTCTTTCTTTTTCATATCCTAGTTCAATAAAGTAAAGGTATAGCTAATAATTAAGGTTCACTAAATAAAAGAATTCATATAATCTTTAAAAAATAATAATAAGAATTAAGTGATATATCTATTTTATTTTAAATATGGTAGATGAAGAAGATTTAAGGGATTTGATCCCTAGCTACGCCTATATCTCGTTAGCAAGACGTGGAATGGAGAAAATCTCTTTAGACCAATGTTTTCTTAAGGATTGCGATAATCAAGACCCTAAATTATTACAACCGTTTAAAAAAGAAGAATATGAAGAGGAAAAGAAAGAAATTAAGAAAATTCATATAAAGTGTAAAAAATGCCATGGTATTTTCATATTAAAACTTGAGACATTAAAATATGTAGCAAAATCGACTAAAAATGAGGAAGAGGAACCACTATCTATGGGGTTAGTATACGCTTTAGATGAAAATGGCAATTCTCTTGGACATATAGGATATTTTTAAAGAAAATATATTTTATATCATTCAGAGGTTTTTTTGGATAAAAATCTCTGTAAAAAGGAGTTTTAGCGGAGGATTATCCTTTAAGTCTATAGTTTGATGAGTTCTATAAAAACTATTAAAAGTTTCTTTTATTTCATCTGAATTCTGAATTTGTTCGATAAATCTATTTATCCTTTTTTGAGCTAGATATGATTCTCCTTTAAATAAATAACATATTGAAAATGTTTCAAATGATTTCATCAAGACGGTATGTCGACCAAACTTAGCTCGATCCAAGCCTTCAGAGAATAATTCACCACTAAAGGAATCAAGTGCAGAAAGAAACCCTCCGACAAGATCATCTTCATGAGACCACTCCTTGGAAAAGATATGAGAAAACATTGTCACACCACCTTCAGCTAAGATTAAAATTAGGATTGGTTCTTCATCAGAATATTCCAGAGCACTTAAATCACGATCCCAGAGCAAGCTTTTCATCTGATCATCTATTTGTGCCAATTCCATACGTTCACTTAGAGTTATCTCTTGTTCTTTCAACTTTTCCCATTTGCTTAATTCTTTGAGTAAATTATCATGTTCAATTGAAATTTTCATAGCAAGGCGATGCATACCCTGTTTTTCAGCAATTTGTTGAGCTTGTGTTAACAATTTTCTAGCTCCTTTTAGATCTGAGGTTAATAATGCTAGTTTAGCTTGTAATAAGTAAGTTTCAGCTAGAACCCAGTATGAGTTTGATTCTTCAGCAATTTCTAATAAATGTTTAATATAAGGTTTCAAATCATCAAGTACTCCAATATCATTGGTAATACGTAGTTCATCTAGTAGTAGATCGCAAAGATCTATCAAAGCACTTATGATAAGTTCTATATTTGGCATTTCTTCTTTTTGAATAAGTTGCTTTAGTATTTCTTCTGCTTTCGCGCGATCATGAATTCGTGAGCTATCTTTCAGCATTTCAGCTTTTGTTAATAAATATAATGATTCAATCCACTTATTATCTTCTTGATTATTAAGCTGCTCCAATTCTTCAAAGAATTTTTGTGCTTGTGCAATATCACCTTTCAGTCTAAGCGTACTAATTATATTATTTAAACCTAAAGCTATAAACCAATTATTTCCTGTTTTTTGTGATAATTTCAAACTTTTCTTAGCATGTTTAAAAGCTAGTTCAAATTTACCCTGGTGAAAGTAAACAGTTAAAATATTATTAAGAGTTGCTGTTATCCATTGTATATTATTAATTTCTTCAAAATATGATAAACTTTGTTTAAGAAACTCTAAACTTTTCTCAAATTCTCCTTTGAGGTAGTATATAATCCCTAGATTCAAACGATTAAAATTAATTATTTGTTGGTGGTTGACTTCCTCAGCTAGAACTTGACAGCGCTCTGCATATTCAAGTGTTTTATCTAAATCACTTTTTAAAAAACTATAAGCTTGTCCTATAGCATAAAGTGATTCTGCAATTTCATGTTTATTACCTAATTTTTCACGCAATTCAAGGCTATATTTTCCATATTCAATAGCTTGATTCATATCACCTTTAAACCAAGAAATTGCTGTGTTAACATAAGCTATGGATGCTTCTCTTTGTTCAATATCAATTGAAGATTCATGAGTAAGAGATTTGAGTAAATTTTCACTTTTTACCATTAAATTTTCTGCTTTCTCAAAATCTCCTAACCATACTAGTGCAAAGGACATGTTTACAAGAGCATCAATAGATTGGAAATAACTTTTCAAGTTCTGACTTTCTTGATAAGCTTGTTCACCAATCTTATAACTATCTTGGTAATATCCTAATTTGTTTAAAATGGAGCTTTGAAGAAGATGACATGCGAGCTGATCGGAAGGTGTTAACGCCTCTTCGTCCAAATTATCCAATATTGGTAGAACTTCATTATATTTGCCATCGTTCATTAACTTTTCTGCATTATTTAATTCTTGTGATTTAGAAACGATTTCATGCTTTCTTCTGGGAAAAAAATAGTGTTTTATTTTTTTAAAAAATTCATTCCCTTTTCCAAGTAATTCTTTTTCATTCATATTTAGACAACCCAAGAGTAAATTCTAGCTTCTATATATCTTTTTAAATTATATTCTTATAGATAAATGGATCATTCTTGATCTTATAAATCTGATATAATTTGTTTAATAAATATCTCTTTAAAATTATTTTAATTCTTTTATTTATACCATGAGATTTAATTTTTACTTGTTTGATTTAGATGGTACTTTGCTCCATCTTGGAAATATCGGGGATTATGCGGATCAAATATTGGTAGAAACTTTAGAAAGGTTAAACGCGAATTATCCTCAAAATAGGAATGACAGATATAAACTTTGGTATTCTGAAGAAAAATTCTTTAATGTGTTACAAGAATGGGACGTTAAAAATCCTCAGGATTTTTGGAAAGTTTATGATGAGAAAGATTTTGAAAAGAGAAAAAGCCGTATTAAAAAGAATAAGGTTTATTTGTATAGTGATGTTAAACCAGTATTAGAGAAGATTTGCAGCCATAAAGATAATAAAAAGCTGGCAATTATTTCAAATGCTGCATATTATATTGTTGAGTACGTTTTAGAAACGTTTAATATCAGCCATTATTTTCATGAAAGTTTTAGTTTGGGCTATTATGATAACGATCAAGCACTAGCTAAACCATCTCCAAGAGGCGTTCTCACAATATTGAAGAAATTTAATTATGATTCACAAGAATCAAAAGCTATTTTAGTAGGAGATTCAATGTTCGATGTCATTGCCGCTAAAAAAGCTAATATATATTCATGTTTAATAAGAAGAGACATAAATTCACCTAAAAGGTATTATAAACAGAAGAATATTAAACCAGATTTTATAATAGAAAGTTTAGAGGAACTTCTAGACTTATGACATTCAAAAATTTAAGAAATATTAGCAATTTTGCTCCTAATCAAGGAACTAATATATTTTAAATGGATAAAATTAAATAATCAAACTGATTTTTATTTAATATTGAAAATCTTAACAGAATAGTCCATATGTCGACAAAAATAGTGGAAGAAGACCAACTCAGAAAAAAGGTTTGGAAAATCATCAATTTAATACAAGCTAATCAACTTTTTGTTCATTATAAAGATTTGAGCATTAAATTTTTATCAGAAAAGAATAAAAAAGTACAGACAAAATTGTTGCCTGAAATACTCTCATTGTGTATACTTAATGCTATAGTTCCCAACTCCGCTATGTTATTGATTGGAGGACATGGAGGGGGTAAAACTACTCTTGTAAAGCTTCTAGGTAGGATGTTCACAGCAAATTCACTTAGCAATATTGAAAATTCAATCATCAGAGGGCATCCTCAACTGACTGAAGAGAAATTAATTGGTACATTAAAGTTAGGAAAATTAATGAAAGAAGGTGAAGAAGTGGTAGTATGGAGACAATTTGTTACAAATTTTTGGAAAATTATTGACGAGGTGAATCGGCTAACTCCATATGCTCAAGACATCTTATTATCTTTGCTTGCTGAGGGAACAGTTAAATACTACGACTCGATAGCAACTATTAATAAATTTTGTCTATTTGCAACGATTAATCCTCATGATGTTGGAACTTTTGAACTATCTCAACCATTTTTAGATAGATTTGGAATTTCAGTTCCAATATCAATGCCGAGCAGTCATGATTTACAACTTATCTTAACAGGAAAAGATGAGAAATATTCGGGGATGGATGAATTAATTCAAGTTCCCGAAATATTAACTATTGATGAATTAATGGAAATTTGGTATTACGTAAATAGAGTCTCATTCACCCCTGAAGTTAACAATTATATACATGCTATAATAAGAGAATTTACTTTATGTTCAAGAGTAGATAAGGGTAATACTGAAGATATAAAACCTAGCACGGGATTATGTTCAGGCTGTCATTTCAATACAGCTCAAAATATATGTAATAAAATTGATTCGATTCTAAGTGTAAGAGTTGCTAAAGATCTTTTAAGATATTCTAAAGCTTTAGCGTGGTTATTAGGATTAGATAAGATCGATATTAATATTGTAAATACTATAGCACCATATGTAATTTCACATAGAGTTATATATGTAAAAAGGGAAATAGATAAGTCTCCGTATTTTGGAAATAAATATGAATTCTCTAAGAACATTTTAGATATCGTTCAAAAAAGGTTTAAAAATCGTGAATTATGCTATCAAATCGCTGAAAGATTTCGTGGAGGAAATCCTAAAGATACCGATTTATCAGAATTAAAAAAATTTGAAAAAAATGATTTGATTATAAAATATGACTTAATTCCATTTGTAAATTCAGTTAATAACAAGGAATATCCTCCAATTGCCCAACAAATACAAGAAACAGCAAAAAAAGGAGATATTGATAAGCTAGCTGAAATTCGAAATAACCTTCTAGAAGAAATTGATTTCCCAAATAGAGGAGACCTTATTGAATGGTGTAATCGAGAACTTTTTAGACAAACAGTTACTGATTATGTTATTAAATATTCTTATTGGAAAGAAATGTGGGCAGATATCGCGAGTGAATTCTCTAATTTAGATCAACCATTGAAGGAAGCTTTTAGTCAAAGACAAACTAAACAAATCCGTACAGAGGATATGTTAATTGAAATTAATGTTACAGGGACTAAAGAAGACTCGTTAGTAAATATTCAAATTTCTGGCGGATCTGAAGTTCTAAGATTAAGAACAATTTTGGATAATTTTGAATATATACAAAAGGAAGAATAAAAATACTTAGCGGTAAGATGATTCAATCAAAGAGAAGAAAAGGTAAAAAAATAAATAAAGAACTTACAGAAAAGGAAAAGAAAACTATAGAATTAGCTAGTATTGCATGGAGTAAGACGTTAAAGGAATTTTATTATCCTCCTTTAAACGATCCTAATTATGTATTTGATTATACACATTTAGAGGGATTTTATATCGATCCTGAACACCGATGGCAAATCACAATGAATCTAGCTAACACACCATTATTTAAAGATGATCAGGAATATATTAACTATTTTTACATCATCTCGCTTCATGAAGTATCTCATTATCAAATCATTCCATACGATGGTCTGACACATGCTAAATTATTAAGAGCTGCTATGATCCATGTGAATCAAAATTATGCTCCTATTGTTGTAAATATTTTTTCAGATTTGATTATTGATACTAAATTATATCAGAGATATTCAAATCTTATTGAATGGGAAATGGCTGAAACCTATAAACATATCACAAGTAAAGGCTCGATAAGTAATTTTAGTAAATTTTTATTCCGAGCCTACGAGAAAATGTGGGGTAAAGATGTTATAGGTGATGAGAAACTTAAAGAAATGGATTCCTTAGCAGAAATAGTTTCTAAAATAATTCTCAAAA
>Ga0315553_10000283_pt1 | contig 47358 bp, 61 predicted proteins | sample SalMarSW160140MG_FD_203099 | JGI IMG/M metagenome (GOLD analysis project Ga0315553, IMG submission 203099) | Salt marsh sediment microbial communities from the Plum Island Ecosystem LTER, Massachusetts, United States - Salt Marsh Sediment SW1601-40 ...
GTTGTAGAATGCAAGACGGACTCCTCCTCTCCGGGCTCTATCCGGAGTCAAGGCCACGTTGGCCCTCGAGGCCTAGCACGCGGCGGGAGGAGTCCATCCCATCACCGTAGAAGGCCGACCGCCGCATCTCGCCGTGCAGGAGTCCAACGGCCGGTGGAGAACCTGCTCGAATCAACGCTTCCGTTCTTCGATTCGTGTTAGCATCCTTCCCGGCGCCTCGAGGAGGGCACGCTCGTGGAACTGTCTGATCGACATCGCAGGTTCCTCGTCATCGAGCAGGCCGCGATTCCATCGGTGTTCAACTTCGTGCTCAATGGCCTGATCGCCTGGGCACTGTTTCATTCGGCCACGGACGTCCCCCTCTGGGGCGAATCGAGCATCGGCGTCGATCTCCTCGCCACGGCGTTCCTGCTCCCCTTCCTGACCTGCGTCATCGTCAGCGGAGTGGTGGCGCGCCACGTGCGCTCGGGCAAGGTGCCGCCCCTTCCGCCCGGCCAGCTGCCTCACTCGCGTTGGTTTCAGCGCTCTTCTTCGACGCGAGGTCTGCTCCTGGGCGCCGGCGGGGTTCTCTTCGGCGCGGTACCGCTCGTCTGGGCGCTCAGCCTGGGCCAGGCTCAGCCGTTCTCCGTGCCCTCGTTCGTCGCTTTCAAGGCCGTGTGGGCAGCCATGCTCGCCTTCATGGTCACGCCGGTCGTGGGCTGGTGGGCTCTGGCACACGCCTCGCGCGCGCAAGCCGCCTGAGAGGGGTCTCCCGCTGCCGGACCCGGGAGGTGGAGGGATTTCATGATCGAGGACTTCCCCGCATCGGAGCAACCCGCCTGGCGACTCGTGGCGCGGGAATCGCTCGCCCTCGTGGCGGCGGGAGCGCTCTACCCCTTCGGCCTCAGGGCGTCGCGACGCTCGACGCCTCGAAAGCCCGCTCAGCGAACGGTCGTGCTGGTTCACGGCTATCTCGCGAATCGCTCCACCCTGCTGCCCCTGGCCGGCTACCTCCGTTGGCGCGGGTTTCCTCAGGTCCTCTCCTTCAACTACCGCTCCAGCGACGGCGTGGAGCGGGGCGCGATCGCGTTGCGCGACTACCTGAGACGCCACGTGCGCGGGGGGCGCATCGACCTGGTCTGCCACAGCCTGGGAGGCCTGGTGGCTCGTGTCTACCTGCAACAGCTCGGGGGAGCTCGACGCGTCGATCATTGCATCACGCTCGCAACGCCCCATCAGGGGACCTACAACTCCTACTGGGTTGCGTCGCGGGTCGGCCGTGATCTGCGACCCGATTCTTCGCTCCTCGCTCGGCTGGAGGCGTCGCGGCAACGAGCGAGCGCGGTGCGCTTCCTGTCGGTCGTCGCGGGCTCGGACAATCTCGTCGTGCCCCGTGTCTTTGCTGGGCACGAGGAGGTCGTGCGCATTCCCGAGATCGGGCACGTAGGGTTGCTCTTCTCCCCGCGCGTGCTGGGCATGATCGCCGATCGTCTGGCTGGCACCTCGACGGTCCCGATTCCCTCCGTCAGCGGGGCCTTTGCAGCACCGAGCTGCGGCCTTCGGTAGCCTTCCGGCGTCGATCTTCCTTGCGCGACGCGTCGAGCTGTGCGCTGGCGCAGGCGTCGCACCGTTTCCTTGCACGACCGAGCTCCGGCCCGGAGCATCGAGGTGTCCATGCTCCCGTTTCTCGTCCACGTCCTGGTCACGGCCGGATTGCTGCTCCTCGTGGCGAACCTGGTCCGGGGAGTCCAGGTCGAGGGCTGGGGCTCGGCCATTCTCGGCGCCCTCGCCCTGGGTGTGGTGAATGCCTTGATTCGACCGGTCATGGTCCTGCTCACCCTACCCCTCACCATCCTCACCTTCGGGCTCTTCCTGTTCGTCGTGAACGCGCTCATGCTGTGGTTGGCGGCCGCGCTGGTGCCGGGTATCCGGATACAGGGCTTCGGTCCCGCGCTGTTGGGCAGCCTGCTGCTCACGCTCCTGAACATCGCCGTGGCGTCACTGGTAGGCCCGGGGTGGCCCGCCGCCTGACCCGGTCGCAGCGGACTTCCGCTCGGTACTCCCGACCGCAGCGGCGGCAGCGACAGGCCCGACGCGATAGCCCTCGTTCCGATCGGCTCCCGCTGCCGGTAGCATCGCCCCGTGGCCACGATCCTGACCCACGCGGTGGTCGGCTCCGCGCTGGCTCCCCTGGCACCCCCGGGCGTCTCGCGCGGCCGTCTGGCGCTCGCGGCGGCGGTGGTCGCGGTCCTTCCCGATCTCGACGTGCTCGCCTTCCGCTTCGGCATCCCCTACGGACACGCCCTCGGACATCGCGGCCTCTCTCACTCGCTCGTCTTCGCCGCGCTCCTGGCCGGTCTCGTCGCTCGCTTCGAGTTCCGCACGCTCGCGCCCTGCTCTCGAGCCTGGTGGCGGCTGTTCGCCGTGCTATTCGTCGCCGCCGCTTCCCACGGCATGCTCGACTCCTTGACGGACGGTGGCCTTGGCGTCGGCTTCCTTCTGCCCTTCTCGTCTCGGCGCTTCTTCGCTCCCGTTCGGCCGCTGCCGGTCTCTCCGATCGGCATCGACGCCTCGGTCGTCGGTATCCTCGAGGTCGAAGCTCTCTACATCTGGCTCCCGGTCCTGGCGTTGTCCGGCGCCTTGCTGCTGGCGGGACGCCGAGGACGCGCGTGATCGCGATGGAAATCGTCCCCTTCTCTCGTGAGTTCGAGTCCCCCGTCGTCGAGCTGATCGTGGGAATCCAGCGACGCGAGTTCGGTATCGAGATCACCGCCGAGCAGCAGCCCGACCTGCGCGAGATCCCGGCCTACTACCAGAGGTCCGCCGGGAACTTCTGGGTCGCGCGGGTGGAGGACCGGGTCGTCGGAACCATCTCGCTCCTCGACATCGGAGAGGGGCGAGGCGCGCTGCGCAAGATGTTCGTCCACCCGGAATTCCGCGGTCGCGCGCACGGCACGGCCTATCGGCTTCTCGAGACACTCCTGGCGTGGGCACGGAAGAAGGAGCTCCGCGAGATCCTTCTCGGAACGACGCCGCTGTTCCTCGCGGCGCACCGCTTCTACGAGAAGCACGGCTTCACCGAGATCGCGAGAGACCGACTGCCCCCCTCCTTCCCGATCATGGAGGTGGACTCGAAGTTCTACCGTCTCGACCTGGCCGACTGCGACGGGGAGCAGGGGGACGCGCCGTGAGTCCCTTCGGGAGATGCCCCGCGCCGGGTGGGTCGCAGAGATGACGCAGCGGACGGGGCTGACGAGTCGGGGACGAGCGGCGGCGATCTGGGCGGTATTCCTGCTCTCCTGCGCCGGCGCGCGGCCGGACGATCTCGGCGTGCGCGGATCCGTCCTCGGTCCGTGCCCGGGTCCGCCCCACTGCGTCTCCAGCGATGCCGCGGACTCCTCCCATCGGGTCCCGGCATTCGAGCTGGCCGCTCCGGCTCCCGAGGCGTGGCGGGTCGCGCGCGAAGCGGTGGCCGACCTCCCCCGTACGAGGATCATCACCGCGACGCCGGACTACCTACACGCGGAGTGCTCGAGTGCGATCTTCGGCTTCGTGGACGACCTCGAGCTCCAGCTCCGGACCGACCAGGGTCTGATCGCCGTCCGCTCGTCGTCGCGTGTGGGCTATGGGGACATGGGCGTGAATCGGCGCCGAGTCGAGGAGCTGCACGCCCGGCTCGTCGAGCAAGGAGTGGTTCGCTGAACGGAACGGCGTGAGCGTCGGAGCCCCGAGCGGTGCGCGTGGACTTCTACTACTCGATCGGCAGTCGGTACTCCTACCTGGCGTCGTCGCAGATCGCGGGGATCGCCGCGGACACGGGATGCACCGTGGACTGGCGACCGCTGAACAGCGTCCGGCTCCTGGCGCGCCGCGGCACCAGCCCGTTCCAGGGTCCCCCCGTCTCGGGTCAGTACGAGTGGTCCTACCGCGAGCGGGACGCCGCGCGGTGGGCGTCGCTCTACGGCATCTCGTTCGTCGAGCCGCGCGGGAGGGTCGAGTTCGACCCGGAGCTCCTCGCTCTGGCGTGCACGGCAGCGAAGCGCCTCGGCGAGGTCGAGAGCTACAGCCACCAGCTGTTCTCGGCCATGTTCGACGGCTCGGTGGCGCGGATCGACGAGTCCGAGTGTCTGCGCCGGTGCGAGGCCTGCGGAATGCCCGCCCACCACTTCGAGCGCGAGCTGCGCGCCGAGGGAACGCGCCGCCAGCTCGAGGACGAGATCGACACGGCGCTGGCGTCGGGGGTGTTCGGCGTGCCGACGTTCGTCGCAGGCGGAGAGCTGTTCTTCGGCAACGATCGCCTCGCCCTCCTCCGCCATCACCTGACGCGAGCGGGATCTCCCGATCGGGGCGCCGCCCGCTGACACCCGACGGCGGCGTCCGGGCCGCCGAGCGCGAGCGTCCTGGCATGCCAGACACCATCGCCTTCGCCGGCGATCGCGACCCCGGCGCCGGCCGTTCCGAGCTGCACCAACCGCTCGCCCCGAGCGGACCAGATCGCGCTGCGTCCGCCGGAGGCGAGTCCACCCGTGGGACCACCGTAGTTCGCGAAGGCGACGGTCATCGCGTGAAGCCGCGCGTACTCCTCGAGCTTCGCCAGGTCCCGCTCGAGCTCGGACGGGATGACGAACATGCTCGCGAGGTAGGTCGTCGCGCCTCGCTCAGCGGCCTCTCGCGGATGAGACGGCCGGCCGGTGTCCGCGCAGATCGCCACCGCCGCGGTGCCGTCGCCGAGCTGGACGAGCGGGTTCAGGGTCCCGGAATGGAAGAAGGTCGCCTCCGGTGGGGGCACGACGCCGTCGACGCTCGCGCTGCTCGAGAAGGCTCCGAGATGGTGCTTCGTGTAGAGCGCCACCGCGCCATCCGGAGAGACGATCAACGCGCCGATGTGGAGCCGTGAACCCGTTCGGACCGGAGCCCCGACGACGAGCGTCGTGGAGCACGCCGCCGCCGCCTCGACGAGCGGGGAAAGGCGTGGGTCATCCGTGGAGAAGGCCAGCTCTTCGGCGAGATCGAGCTCGTAGCCCGTCAGCGAGAGCTCGGGAAAGACCAGCACCTCCGCCCGCTCTTCCGCGGCGAGGCGGACGAGCCGCACGTGCTCTTCCACGTTTGCGCGGACGTCGCCCCGGCTCGGGATCGTCTGGGCGACGGCGAGCGCTCGACCTCGCGACACCCCGGCAAGCTAGCACCGGCGCGGATGGACGACGCCCTGGCTCCAGCGCCGGGCGCGACACGGATGTCGTCGGACGGGGAGACGCGGGAGCTGTGTTCGCTAGCTTCCCGGGCCGTGAGGTGGCTCACGCTCGGCGGCATCGCAGGGCCGGTACTGTTCGTGATCGCGCTGATCGTGTGCGGCTCGCTGCGCCCCGACTACGGCCACGTGTCCCAGTTCATCAGCGAGCTCGGCGCCGTCGGCACCCCGAACGCGGCCTGGATGAACTTCGCCGGCTTCGTTCCGGCGGGCCTCCTGATCGCGGGCTTCGGGGCTTCCCTGGCATTCCTGCTGCCGCCGGGACCGGGGTCGCGGGGGATCGCGGCGCTCGTCGGACTGTTCGGGCTCGGCACGGCCGTCGCGGGACTGGCGCACTGCGAGCCCGGTTGCCCGCAGGACCAGCCCACCCTGCACGACGGCGTGTCGGTCGCGGCGTTCGTGTCGGCCATCGTCGCCAGCGCGCTCGCCGCCCGCGTCTTCCGTCGCCTTCCCGCCTGGCGGTCCCTCTCGGCCTACTCCGCCGTCTCCAGCGTCGCCGCGGCGTGTCTGCTCGTCGCCCTGTTCACCTCGATCGGATCGAGCTCGTCCACGGGGCTGTGGCAGCGCCTGCTCGTCGGCACGCTGTTCCTCTGGTGCTCCGTGGTGAGCGTCCGAAACTTCCAGGCGACCGCCGATCCGACCAGCGCCTCGGGCGGCGGGGGATGATTCGCGGCAGCGGTCGGTGCGGTGGGGTCCGGCCCGGCGTCGAGGGCCCCTCTTCGTCGGCTCCAAGTCGCCGTGGGACGAGATTGCGGGAGGCGCGCTCGTGGTACCGTTGGGCTCCATGCGCAGATGGATGCTCGGGATCGCGGGGCTGTTCGCGCTCGCGTGCGGAGACGTGGGGCTGTGCGAGAACTCCTCGCACGTCGAGATCGCCTCTCCCGACGGCCACAACTCCGCCTGGGTGTTCGTGCGGACCTGCCGCGCGATCACCACCAATGCGGTCCACGTAGCGATCCTGCCGTCCGGGTCCGCACCACCCGACGACGCCGGCAACGCCTTCATCGTCGAGGGGGGTGGAAGCGTCTCCGTGAAGTGGCTCGGGGACCGCGAGCTGCTCGTCTCCCACGAGCCGAAGGGGCAGATCGTGCTCCAGGAGCCCCTCGTCGACGGCATCTCCATCGCCTACCAGCTGGAGTAGCGATCCCTCGACGAGGGCTGACGCCGGCGGCGATCCGGTAGCATGGAGCGTAGTGTCGACCGAGACCTACATTGCCTTCTTCCTCGCCTCGGCGCTCCTGATCGTCGTGCCCGGGCCCAGCGTCCTGGTCGTCGTCGCCCACGCGATGACCTTCGGACAGCGGCGGTCGCTCTACACGATCCTCGGCATCGCGATGTCCCACAGTCTCTTCTTCGCCGTGACGGCGGTCGGCGTGGCGGCCTTGCTCGGCCAGCTCGAGCACGTGTTCCCCTGGGTGAAGCTGGGCGGAGCCGCCTACCTCGTGTGGCTGGGTGTCCGTAAATGGTGCACCGATCCCGAGGCCGCGCTCGCCCCCGCGGCTCCGACTCCGCGCAGCGCTGGATCGCTGTTCCTCCAGGGATTCGCCGTCAACACCACGAATCCGAAGGCCCTCGTGTTCTACGCCGCCTTCTTCCCGCCCTTCCTGGATCCCTCCGCACCCGTGGCCGGGCAGCTCCTCGCGATGGGCGGCACCTTCGTCGCCCTGCTGATCGGTATCTCCTTCGGCTACGCCCTGGCGGCAGCGCGGGCACGGCGATGGCTCGGCACGCCTCGCCGGGTGCGCATCCAGAATCGCATCAGCGGGACGCTGCTGATCGGCGCGGGGCTGGGCCTCGCTGCGGCGCGCGGCAAGTAGGACGGAACGCAATCCGTGACCGGAAGGCCCGCCCGCCTGCGTCTGCCGGCCCTTGCGATCGGCGCGCTGCTCGCGGGCGCAGCGCTCGGGTCTGGCTGCAGCTCCGCCGCGGGACCCGCTGGATCCACCAGCCGCGCCTGCGGTACGACGCTTCCCGACGGATCGCGGGCCTACAGCGTGCGGGTGCCGCCGAAGTACCCCACTTCCGCCGAGGCGCGTGGCAAGTCCGGCCACGTCGCGCTGACCTTCAGCCTCGACCGGACGGGAAAGCCCTACAACATCGCCGTGGTCGAGTCGCGGCCGCCGGGCGTGTTCGACGACGCGGCGGTCTCCGCGCTGCGGCAGTGGCGATACTGCCCGCCGCGCGGACCGAGCGAGGGGTTCCGCGTCGAGCTCGACTTCGAGCCCTAGCGCGCCGTCCGAAGCGTCGTGCCATGCCCGCACCCCACGCGTCGCTGACTCCCGCCCTGCTGCCGTCCGCCGCCGAGCTGCTGGCCGATGCCTTCTTCACCAATCCCGCCCACAGCTACATCTGCCCGGATCCGGCGCGACGCCGAGCGCAGCTCCAGTGGCTGCTCGGTGGGAACCTGCGTCTGCAGCCCGACCTGGGCGCGAGCTTCTATCTCGCCGACGGACTCGTCGTGAAGGCAATGGGCTTCTGGACGCGCTCGGACGCTCCGGGGATCGGACTCCTGGCCAAGCTGCGGGCCGGCCTGCTGGCGGCCCCCCTGCGGCTGGGAGCGGGCGGTGTCCGGCGCCTGTTCGAGGTCACGAGCGCCATCGAGCGTCACCTCGCGCGGTCGTTGACCGACCGCCCCTACTGGTACCTGAACAATATGGTGGTGCGGAAGGAGCTGCGCGGAACCGGCGTCGGCAGCCAGCTGCTGGGGGAGCAGCTCCGGCTCGTCACCGGGAAGGAGCCCGGCCTGGCGGTGGCGCTCTCCACGCAGCGGCCCGAGAACGTGACCTTCTACCGTCGGCTCGGCTTCGGGGTGGTCTGGCACGAGCGGATCGGGCGCGGCCCGGGCGCCTTCGAGAGCTGGATCATGAGGCACGGTGCAACCGACTAACAGAACGGGTCCGTCGAAGGACGACCGGAGCCGGCCTGTGCTCCGCCTCCGGTCCGGACCCGGACCGCAACGGGAGATCCCGTGCCGGCTGCCCTTCAGGCTGCACTGCTGCTCGTCGTCTCGAACTCCTTCATGACCTACGCGTGGTACCGACACCTCCGGGACCTCTCGACGAAGCCCTGGTACACGGTGGCGCTCATCGCCTGGGGTGTGGCGTTCTTCGAATACCAGTTCCTGGTTCCGGCCAATCGCATCGGCTACACGGCGCTGACGCTGCCTCAGCTCAAGATCCTCCAGGAGGTGGTCTCGCTGGCCGTGTTCGCGCCGTTCTCGATCCTCTACATGCGGGCGCCCCTTTCCCTCGACGATCTCTGGGCGGCCCTGTGCATCCTCGGCGCGGTGTTCTTCCTGTTCCGGTCCTCCTGGCTGGGGGTTCCCGGAGTGCCGACGCTCTGAAGAGGAGAATGGACGATGGACGCGGTTGCCTACGCGGTGACGATAGCGCGCTACAACGCGTGGATGAACGAGCGGCTCTACGCGTGCTGCGCATCGCTCCCGGACGCCGAGCGCAAGGTGGACCGTCGGGCGTTCTTCCGATCGATCCACGGGACCCTCAATCACCTCCTGCTCGGTGACCGGATCTGGCTCGGCCGCTTCCGGGGTACCGAATTCCGAGTCGCCTCCCTGGACCAGGAGCTCCATTCGGACTTCGCGGAGCTCGCCGAGGAGCGCCGGCGCACGGACCGGGAGATTTCGGACTGGGCGCGGACCCTCACCCCCGAACGGATGGCCGGAACGCTCACCTCTACGAGCATCACACGACCCCAGACCCGGACGTACCCGATGTGGGTGGCGGTGGTCCACTTCTTCAACCACCAGACCCATCACCGCGGACAGCTCACGACCCTTCTGTCCCAGTGCGACCTCGACCCCGGTGTCACCGACCTGATCTGGCTTCCCGATCTCCCGGGAGGCGGGCCGCGCTGAGCCCGATCCACCGGTCTCGTCGTCGCCGTCCGGGAATTCCGAGACGCTGGCCGCGGGATCCTTTCGAAACGACGCTCGTGAGACTACGCTGCTCTCGAGTCGGTTCCGTCGGGAGGGAGCACGAACCATGAAGCGCCGGACCCCGTTGCCGTCGGCCGCGGCGTGCCTGCTGACGTCACTTCTGCTGGGCTGCGGGCACATGCTGCCCAAGCCCGACGAGAGCTGCGAGCAGCTCGCGGGCACCTTCCATCGGCTCGCCGCCGATAAGGACCGTGGGACGACGCTCGAAGAGCAGCGCCAGCTCGTCCGGGACGAGAGGAGCTATGCGGCGGTACAGCGCTACCTCTACGGCGTGCTCGCCGTCATCTACGACCATCCGGAGCTGAACGCCGATCAGATCCGCAACCAGGTGCGGGACTCGTGTCGCGTGGACTCCGATGGTCGGATCGAGATGCCCCCCGACTGGGACCCCTGGACTCACTCCGCGTAGCGCTCTCCCCAAGCCCGCGCGAGGTCCACCGTGCGAGAACTCAGCCGATCGGATCGACTGCTGCTGCTGAAGTTCGTGTGCTCCTTCGCCTGGGCCGATCTCGAGATCCGTCCGGAAGAGCGGGAGTACGTGTCGCAGCTGATGCGCCGCCTGCAGCTGGACGAGAGCGAGCGGCGCCAGGTCGAGGGATGGCTGACGGAGCCGCCGCCGCCCGAATCGGTCGATCCGGCCCTGGTCCCGAGGGAGCACCGCACGAGCTTCCTGCGCGCGATCGAGTCGGTGATCGCCAGCGACGGAGAGATCGCGGAAGCCGAGCGGGAGCAGCTGCTGGTGTTCGCCCGGCTGGTTCGCTAGCCCTGGGGTCTCGCTAGCGGCGACGCAGCCGGACGGATCCGGAAAGCACCCCTGTGCGCGTTAAGGTGTTATGCTGGGTCTGGCTCGGTCCTGCCCCTGGCCGCTCCATCCGCCGTGCGGAGGTAACGGCGCCCATGCCCGTGTCCTACCGGATCGACCGCGCTCGCGGCTTCATCGAGACCACCTGCAGCGGTGAGATCCACCTAGAACACGTGCTGGCGCACTTCGAGGAGCTCGAGGCCCTACCCTCGCTGCCCGCGCGGCTGGACGTGCTCCTCGACGTGGACCAGGTGAAGACCCTGCCTCAGAGCGCCGATCTCGAGCGGGTCGCGAAGGCCGTGGGGAGCTCCCGCGTGGAGTGGGGAGCGTGCGCGATCGTCGCCGGGCGCGACGCCCTCTACGGCATGCTCCGCGTCTTCGAGGTGTTCGCCCGCGAGCAGTTCGCCGCCACGAGGGTGTGCCGCGACCGCGGCGAGGCCGAGCGGTGGCTGGACTCGATCCGAAGGCAGTCGGGCTGACGGCCGCCGGGCTGGAGAATCACGCCGTGATGGGACGCTGCGAATCTCCGCCCCGGGTCGAACGGATCGTCTCCGGCGGTCAGACCGGAGCCGATCGCGCGGCCCTCGACACTGCCCGCGAGCTCGGGATTGCCGCCGGCGGCTGGGTTCCGCGCGGGCGCCGCGCCGAGGACGGGGCGATCCCGGCCCGCTACGAGGGGCTGGTCGAGGCGGACTCCGAGGACTACGCGCAGCGCACGCAACTCAACGTGCTCGACGCCGACGCCACCGTCGTCTTCAGCTTCGGACCGCCGAGCGGGGGCTCCGCGCTGACCGCCCGGATCGCCCGCTCTCTCGGCAAGCCGCTGCTCTGCCTCGACCTGGAAGCATGTGGACCCGGGGAGACGATCGCCCGGCTCCGGAGTTGGCTCGCCACCACGCGACCCCGGGTGCTGAACGTCGCCGGCTCGCGAGCGAGCCAGGCCCCGCGCATCGCCGAGGCCACCGCGGGCGTGCTCCGGGAGGCGCTCCGTCCCGTGGGAGACGATGCATGAGGACCGCGGCGATCCGCACCGCCGAGCGCCGCGACCTGCCCGAGCTGGTCCGCATCTACAACCACTACGTCCTCACCACCTGGGTCACCTTCGACACGCGAGAGTTCAGCGTCGCGGACCGCCTTCCCTGGTTCGAGGCCTTCGCGCCGACCGGCCCCCATCGGCTGCTCGTGGCGGAGCGGGACGGGCGACCGATCGGCTATGCGTCGAGCCGGCCGTTCGCGCAGAAGCCCGCCTACGCGTCGTCGGTGGAGACGACGATCTACCTCGACCCCGCCTTCGTCCGGCAAGGCCTCGGCGAGCCCCTCTACACGGCGCTGCTCGAGGTCCTCCAGTCCGAGGCCGGTGTTCACCGCGCCTACGGCGGAATCGCCCTTCCCAATCCCGGCTCCATCGCACTGCACGAGCACCTGGGCTTCCGACGAGCCGGCACCTACCGCGAGGTGGGCTTCAAGCTCGGCGGCTATCGGGACGTGAGCTGGTACGAGAAGGACGTCTCGCGCCGAGGCTAGGCGGCCTTCCGCTCGGCGCGCAGGTAGGCGTCGCGGGCGGTCATGCGTTCGAGATAGGGCACCAGGTTGCGCGTGCCCTCGAGAGCGCCGCGCCCCTTCGCCGTCTGGAGTGCGAAGGTGAGCATCACGTCGGCGGCACTGAAGGCGTCACCGGCGGCGAACTCGCGCCCCTCGAACTCGTCGTCGATCCACTGCACGGTCCGCGCGATCTCCTGGGCGAGCATCGGCGCGAGCGGCCCGGGATCCACGCCCGGGACGATGCCCGACGTGACGAGCAGGTCCATCACCAGCCAGGGCATCAGAGACCCCTCGGCGAAGTGCAGCCAGAACACGTAGCGAGGCCACGCCGGGTCGTCGTGCGAGGGCGCCAGACGACCGCGGCCGTAGCGCGTCACCAGGTAGTCCACGATCGCGCCCGATTCGGCCAGCACGAGCTCCCCGTCCCCGAGGACCGGCGATTTGCCGAGAGGATGGATCTCGCGCATCGCCGCCGGCGCGCGCGACTGGGCGTCGCGATCGAAGGCGACGATCTCGTACTCGAGCCCGAGCTCTTCGAGCAGCCAGAGTACACGCTCCGAACGCGACCTGCGCAGATGGTAGACGGTGATCATCGCTCCTCCGAACGGCGCGCGAGGCAGCCGCGATGCTACCCGCCGAGCGCGATGACCGTGCGTCCCGTGCTCTCGCGGCTCGAGATGGCGTCGAAGGCGGCGGGCAGGTCGGCGAAGGACGCGCGCTGCCCGACCACTGCCCGGATCGCGCCGCTGCGCAGCAGGTCGAGCACCTGCTCGTGCAGGCGCTCGCCATCGGCGTGGGAGGGGAAGTTGAAGCCGGTGGCGCGCCGGAACGCGAGCGAATCCTCCACGTAGGCGTGGCAGACGCCGAGCAGGGAGAAGTTGCCGAAGAGCAGCGGGCGCGGGGTGAGCGCCGTCTCGTCCTCGGCCTCGATCCCGGAGGCGAACCCCACCGCCAGCAGACGCGCGTGCATCGCCATGCAGCGGAACGACCGGGCCGTGACCGGCCCGCCGACGGAGTCGAACACGACGTCCACGCCGCGCCCGCCGGTGGCCTCGTTCACCACTTCGGCGAAGTCCTGCTCGCGGTAGTTGATCGCGATCTCGGCACCGAGCTCGCGGCACAGGGCGAGCTTCGCTTCGCTGCCGGCCGTGGCGAACACCCGGGCGCCGGCGTGGCGCGCCAGCTGCACTGCCGCCGAGCCGACGCCGCCCGCGGCGGCGTGGATCAGCACACTCTCCCCCTTTGCGAGGCGGGCTCGCTCGAAGAGCGCCAGCCAGGAGAGGTGGAAGGGGAAGTAGATCGCCGCCGCCTCCTCGTCGGGAAGGTCGGCGGGCATGACGAAGGCCGAGGCGGCCGGACACACCGCCAGCTCCGCATAGCCGCCGAAGGCGCCGTTCGGGATCGCGCACACCCTCCTGCCGACCCACTCCTCGGCGCCGGGGCCCGCCGCGTCGACCACGCCGAGCACCTCCATCCCGGGGATGAAGGGCAGGCCCGGCCGCACGGTGCGGTAGCGGCCCAGGATGCCGTCGAGATCGTTGTAGTTGAGGGTGATCGCCGCGACCCGTACGCGCACCTCGCGCTCGCCGGGCTCGGGAGCGGGAACCTCCTCGAGACGCAGCACGTCGCGCGGGGCCCCGTACTCGTGGACACGCCAGGCCAGCATCGTCGCCTCCTCGCTCGGGCGCGCCGGGGAGCTTGCCCGGCCCAGGGCGCGCTTCCCACCCCCCGGCCCGGCCCTCGGGTCGGCCGACCCCTCGGTCGCGCCGGCGGGTCGTCGTCCGCTGTAGAATGCGCGACGCGACGAGGAGGGTGAAGCGGTTTCCTGGGTGCTCGAGCATTCGCACGAGGTCGAGGCGCCGGCCGCACGCGTGTGGCAGGTGGTCTGCGACCTCCCGCGCTACCCGGAGTGGAACCCGTTCGTGGTGCGCTGCGTCTCGACGCTGGCCATCGGCGATCCGATCGACATGCGCGTGCGCGTCCTACCCTTCTGGGCGCAGCCCCAGCGGGAGCGCGTGCTCGAGCACGACCCCGGCCGCCACCTCTGCTACGGCATCGGACCGACGCCGCTCGGCGCGCTCGCCAGCCGGCGCTGCCACGACGTCGTCCCCCTCGCTCCGGCGCGCAGCCGCTATGTCTCGCACTTCGAGCTCTCGGGCTGGCTGTCGCCGCTGGTGGCGCTGCTGCTCGGGGGTCGGCTGCGGGCCGGCTTCTCCGCGATGAGCGCGGCCCTGTGTGCGAGGGCCGAAGCACTCCGCGCCACTGCTCCGGAGCCGTGAGGAAGGGCTCGCGTCGGGGTGGGCTGCGTTAGCATCCGGCCGAGCTCCCGATCCTCCGCCCACCACCCACTCCCCGGCAGGATGCCATGCGAAAGCGACTCCTCGTGCTCCTCGCGTCGTCGATCGTCCTCCTGGCCGCAGCGCCTTGCCTCGCCCGCTGCCTGGGCTACGAGCCGAATCGCATCACCTTGACCGGGCAGATCGTGCACAAGCGGCTCCCGGGACCGCCGAACTACCGCAGCGTGGCGCACGGCGACCGCCCCGAGAGCGTCTACTTCGTCGCGCTCGACCAGCCGGTCTGCGTCTCGGCCGACCCGACCAGCAGCCGCAACACGCGCAGCTACGCCGGGATCACCGAGATCCAGCTGCTGATCTCTCCGGTCGAGGGCAGCACCGCGGTCGGTAAGCGGATGCGGATCTCGGGGACGCTGTCGAGCGCGCAGTCCGGGTATCACCGCACGCCGGTGCTCCTCACGGTGAAGGAGATGAACCCGGCCTGAAGCGTCGGCTACTCGCCGAGCATCTCCTTGTAGCGGGCCTCGTGCTCCGCGTTCGCCCGCTCCACGGCCGCACCGGCGCGCTGGGCGGTCGTGGCCCGCGGCGCCGCGCCCTCCTCGGAGCCCATGGACGACGCCAGGAGACCGCCGAAGGCCTGGTCCGGTCCCTGGGTGTAGAGCTCCACCGTGAACCAGATCGCGACCACCGCCAGCAGCAGACCGATCGCCTTTCCCATGGATGGACCTCCCGCGCGAGTACGCTTCCGAATCGGCAGGACGCCGGGCGCGCTGAATCGCCTCCGCGCGTGGATCAAGAGCGGGCAGCGCGGCGCCGATACCCGCGCGGGGAGGCAGGTTCGACGTGCGCGCCGGCTTGTGGTGGATCGGTCTCGTGACGTTGGTCACACCCGGAGCGGGTGCGGCCGCCGTCGCACCCCCGCCTCCCGCACCGATCGCCCTGCACGCCTATCGCTCTCCCCCGCGCTGGCCCGAGCAAGGGCATCGCCACCTTCATCCGAGCGGCGCGGTGCTGTGCTTCGACGCCGACCTCGGCGTGTACGCCGTAGTCGGGTCGCGGGACGTCTACTTCTTCGACGACGCCTTCCTGCGTTTTGCCGCCGGGCGCTGGGAGGGCAGCGACGAGCCCTTCGGTCCCTGGCGGGCGATACCCACCGAGTGGGTGCCGATCCGACTGCGCGTCAAGCACTACGTCCGCGAGTCCCGCTAGCAGGCGGATCGCCGTCCCGGGCCCGGCCTCGCCCTCCGGGACCCCGTGGTAGATTCCGCCCCGTGAGCGGACATGTCTCCCACCACCGGCGGCTGGCCGATCTGCGCGCGGGCCTGCGCGCGCTGCCCAGGGCGCCGCGCGACGTGGGGTGCGTCGCGCTGATCGTCTGCCGTCCCGCAGTCGGGGTCCGGGAGACGCCCGAGCGGGTCCGGCTCACGGTTCGGGAGGGCGTGCCGGGCGACGACTGGTCGCGGCGGCCGCCGCGCGAGCCGGACGCCCAGCTCTCCGTCATGCGCCGCGACGTGGCCGAGCTGATCGCGAGCGGCCAGCCGCTGGCGCTGTTCGGCGACAACCTGCTGGTCGATCTGGACCTCTCGGAAGCCAATCTTCCGCCGGGGACGTGCCTGCGCGTCGGCGAAGCGCTGGTCGAGGTGACGTCGAAGCCGCACAACGGGTGCCTCAAGTTCAAGGAGCGCTTCGGGCCGGATGCGCTGCGCCTGGTGCAGGCGAAGCCCACTCGCGACCAGAACCTGCGAGGCATCTACTGGCGGGTGGTGGAGGAGGGCGAGGCGGCCGTCGGGGACGAAGTCCGCGTGCTCGAGCGCGCCCGACTGCGCGCCGAGCTCGCCCTGGACGCCGGATGAAGATCGAGCTCGAGCCCGTCGCCACCGTCCGCTCGCCGCGGAACCAGCTGCGCGACGACGGCTGGGGCGGGCTGGAGTCGCAGATCGTCCTCGACGACCGCTTCGAGGCGGACGCCTTCGATGGGATCGAGAGCTTCTCCCACGCCGAGATCCTCTTCTACTTCGATCGCGTCGATCCTGCTAAGGTGGTGGCGGGAGCGCGGCACCCGCGCAACAACCGCGAGTGGCCGGCCGTGGGCATCTTCGCGCAGCGCGGCAAGAACCGGCCCAACCGGATCGGCAGCACGATCGTCCGCGTGCTGCGCCGGGAAGGACGGGTACTCCACGTCGCGGAGCTCGACGCGGTGGATGGAACACCCGTGCTCGACGTGAAGCCGGTCCTCCGCGAGTTCCTGCCGCGCCAGGACGTCCGGCAGCCCGATTGGTCGACGGAGCTGATGGGGCGCTACTGGGACTTCGAGTCCCAGTAGGACGCACCCACGGTTGTCGGAATTACCCCCCGGCCGATGGAATTCCCGACTCGTCGATGATAGTTTGTCGATCCGCGGTTTCCGCTCCTCGCCTAACGTACCGCCTCGAGAACGCGCTTCGCGCTGCTAGGTAGTGCGCTCTCTGCATTCGCCCGGTAACGGCGAGCGCCGATCGCGCGCCGAATGCGCGCAGAATGCTCAACCTGGCCGTACTATTCGGCGAATGACGACGAGCGCCGTTACCACATCCGCTAGGCGCTGGCTTGGCGTCACTGGCGGACCCGCTATGCTGACCCCGCACGTACTCTTTCGGGAGAATCCTCCAGTGTCCAAACCCAGAGATTGGTCGAGAGTCATCGAACGTTTGAATCGAAGCCGGACCGGCGAGATGCGCATCCGGATGGGTTCGCCTGGAAGCGCGCAGGTCACGCGTTGCCGGCTCCTCGCGCAGTGGGCGAACCTCGAGGCCGAGACGGTCGGTCCGGTCCTCGTCCTCCGTCTGGCACGTTAGCCGTGCGGCGTCGCACCGCTTTGCGCAGGCGGGGCGGCGCGACGCCGACAGGACGAACGCGGCGGTGAAGATCCATCCGCGCGTCGCCACCGATCGCCTGCGTCTGCGGCCCTTCGTCGCCGAGGACGCTGCGACCCTCGCCCAGCTCGGGAGCTCGCTCTCGATCGCCGACACGATGCTCGACTGGCCGCACCCCTTCTCGCCGGCCAATGCGCGCTCGACGATCGCGGCGCAGGCCGCGAGCTTCCAGGCGGGCCGGGCCGTCCACTTCGCCATCGAGCGGCGCAGCGAGCCGGGTCTGATTGGCGGGGTGGAGCTCTGCCAGCTGGACGACCGTCACCGCTGTGCCGAGCTGCGCTTCTGGATCACCGAGTCCGAGTGGGGTCAGGGCCTCGCCACCGAGGCGGCGCGCGGTGTCCTCCAGTGCGGATTCGCCGACCTGAGTCTGCATCGGATCGACGCGATGCACCTGGTGCGCGCCGAGGCGGCCGGCGCGGTGCTGCGGAAGATCGGAATGCAGAAAGAAGGGCTTCTGCGCGAGCGCGTGCGCAAGGCCGGAGTGTTCGAAGACGTGGCCCTCTACGCCGCCCTGGCGAGCCCAGAGCAACGGGAGCTACCAAACGCTCCTCCGAAGATGTAGCCCCGTGGGTCGGGAGGCCGGCGCCGGGCTTTCGGGGTATCGTCCCGTTCGCATGCCGTCGCTCTCCGCCCTCCCGCGCTCCCGGTCGCTCGCGGTCCTGGCCTTGGTCGCGACGGTCGCGTTCCTCGCTTGCGCGTCCGACGAGCCGTCCTCGTCGACGATCTCCGCCGACGAGCTGGCGGAGCGGATCTCCGACGGACAGGCGCCGCTGATCCTCGACGTGCGAAGCGAGGAGGAGTTCGAGTCGGGCCACATCCCCGGCGCGCGGAACGTCCCCCACAACACCCTGGCCGAGCATCTGGGCGACCTGGGCGTGGGGACGGACGAGGAGATCGTGGTCCACTGCCAGGGCGGACGGCGCGCCAGTCTCGCCGAGCAGGTCCTGCGCGATGCCGGCTACACGAACGTTCGCGACCTCGAAGGTCAGTTCCAGGGCTGGCAGGACGCGGGGCTTCCCACCGAGTGATGGGGCGGACTCGGGTGTCTGCCTCCTAGTCCGATGAGCTTCGCTCGCCCGCGGCTCGCTGCGCGTCGGCCGACTCTCGTGTCGGCCTCTTAGTCGTGCCGTCGGCGGGGGACCTGCTGCTCGCGGGCGCGATCGTGACCACCGCCTCGGCCCTCCAGGCTTCGGTCGGCTTCGGATTGGCGCTCGTCGCGGCGCCGCTGCTCGCGCTCCTCGATCGCGACTACGTGCCCGGACCCCTGATCGGCGCCGGGATGTGTCTGAGCCTGATCATGGCGGCTCGCGAGCGCGGGGCGATCGACCTTTCCGGTGTCCGTTCGGCATCGCTGGGGCGACTGATCGGCGTGCTGCCCGCCGGCGCGGCGTTGCACCTGGTCTCAGCGGGGGCCTTCGACGCCCTGTTCTCGACGCTGGTGCTGGCAGCGGTGGGACTCTCGCTGCTCCACCGGGAGGTTCGTCCGACTTCGCGCTCGGTGTTCGGCGCCGGCATCGCCTCGGGCTTCATGGGGACGATCACCTCGATCGGAGGCCCGCCCGTCGCCCTCGTCTACCAGAGCTCCCACGGACCCGAGCTGCGCGCCACGCTGGCCGGTATCTTCGCGGTCGGCTCGGTGATCTCGCTCGCCGCGCTCGCGCTGATCGGGCGCTTCGGCGCTCCGGAGCTCTTGCTGGCTGCGGCGCTCGTACCCGGGGTGATCCTCGGTGTGGCCCTCTCGCGTCCCCTGCTGCCCCTGCTCGACCGCGGCGCCACACGCCCGCTGGTGCTCACGCTCTCGGCCGGGTCGGCACTCGCGGTCCTGGGCCGCGCGCTGCTCCGCTAGCAGGCCGACTCGAGAGCCGGCCGACGCGCCGCGAGTCCGAAGGGCGGACGAGCGCGGCGTTGGTAGGCTCTTGCGCATGGCCACGAGGTGCCGCCTGCGGTGGCTCGGCGTGGCGTGCACCGGCCTGCTGCCGATCGCGCTGCTGGCGTTCTCCCCGTGCCAGGCCGACCCGGATGCGGCGTCCTCCCCGCCCCCTCCGGAGGACGTCGTGCTGCTGCACGGGCTGGCGCGCAGCGCCTGGGCGATGCGCCCCCTGGCGAGCGCGCTCGAGCAGGCGGGCTATCGCGTCCACAACCTCGACTACCCCTCCACCCAGTCGACGCCCGCGCAGCTGGTCGCGCACCTCGACGAGCAGCTCCGGAGCTGCTGCGCCGACGCCGTGCGGCTGCACTTCGTCACCCACTCGCTGGGCGGCATCCTGGTCCGCGCCTATCTCGCCGATCACGACGTCCCTGCGCTCGGTCGCGTCGTGATGCTGGCCCCGCCGAACCACGGCAGCGAGTACGTGGACGCGCTGGGAGACTGGAAGCTCTTCCCGCTGCTCCTGGGGCCGACGGCGACCCAGCTCGGCACCGACGCGGAGAGCCTGCCCAATCGCCTGCCCGACCCCGACTTCGAGCTCGGCGTGATCGCGGGGACGGGCGGCCCGCACTGGCTGGGCGATGCGGTGATCGACGGCCCCAACGACGGGACGGTCGCGGTCCGCAGCACCCGGGTCGGCGGAATGCGCGACTTCCTCGCTGTCGACGTCTCCCACACCTTCATCATGCGCGACCCGGTGGTCGTCGAGCAGACGATCGCGTTCCTGCGCGACGGCCACTTCGCGCGCTGACCGGACGACCGGCTCGCGGCTGGCCTTCCATCTGATAACGTCCGCGGACGCGATGCCCCCCCGAAGCGCACTGGACCAGAGGCTGGAGCAGCTCCAGGCGGAGCTGGCGGCGAGCACCACGCTCTCGTCCGGCGAGCGGGCACGCCTCCAGGCACTGCTCGGCGACCTGCGCGACCACGCCAGCGGCGGCGAGAGCAGCCACTCGACCCAGTCGCTGTCCGAGCGCCTGCAGGACGCGACCGAGCAGCTGGAAGACTCGCATCCGAACCTCACCTTCGCGATCGGAGCCGTCGCCGAGGCGCTGAGCCGGCTCGGCATTTGAGGCCGGGCGGCGCCGAGGTCGCGGTGCGCATCGAGAACGGAGCGTGACGCTGTCGGTCGTCGGAGCGGGGCTCGGCCGCACGGGCACCCTTTCGCTCAAGCTCGCCCTCGAGAAGCTGCTCGGCGGTCCCTGCTACCACATGCTCGAGGTCTTCCAGAATCCGGCCGACATCCCGGTGTGGCACGCGGCGGTCCGCGAGGAACCCGTGGACTGGGGACACCTTCTGTCCCGCTACCGCGCCATCGTGGACTGGCCGGGTGCCGCCTTCTGGCCCGAGCTCCACCGCGCCTTCCCCGACGCGCTGGTGCTGCTCTCGGTGCGCGATCCCCAGGGCTGGTGGCAGAGCGCCGACGAGACGATCTTCCCCCACATCCGGACGCGGCCCGAGGGCGGCCCGCCCTTCATGGGTGAGTGGCACGCGATGGTGTCGGAGATGATCGAGAGCCGCTTCGACGGCGACATCCGGGACGCCGCGTCGTCGCAGGCCGCCTTCGAGCGGCACAACCAGGCCGTGCGCCGCGCCGTTGCGCCGGAGCGGCTCCTCGAGTGGCGCGCGAGCGACGGCTGGGGTCCGCTGTGCGAGGCACTCGGGGTGGCGATTCCCGACGAGCCCTTCCCGCGCGCGAACACGCGCGACGACTGGCGCGCACGGGCCGCGCAATAGCTCTCAGGCCACGGTGCCCGCGGCGCGCAGCGCTCGGATCTCCTCGGCGTCGTAGCCGACCTCGGCGAGGACTTCGTCGGTGTGCTCACCGCGCTGGGGTGGCAAGCGACGGAGCGAGGCCGGCGTGTCGGCATAACGGGCCGGGTGGCGCAGCTGGCGCAGCGTTCCCGCCACGGGATCCTCCACCTCGAAGATCGTCCGGTTCGCGCGTACCTGGGGATCGGCCATGAACTCGCGCACCCCGTTCACCGGCGCCAGGGGGGCGCCGAAGCGGCGCGCGCGCGCGACGAGATCCGCCGTGCTCCACTTCACCAGCTCCTCCTCGAGCAGGGCGTAGAGGGCGACGCCATGGGCGAGCCGCGTCACGAGATCGACGCAGCGCGGGTCCTCGAGCAGATCCTCGCGCTCGATCACGCGGCACATCGCCCGGAACTGGGCGTCCTCCACGATCATCAGCACCACGTGTCCGTCCGCCGTCTTCCAGGTTCGGTGGATGTTGTTGGCGGTGAGCATGCCGGCCGGCTGCTCCTCGACGGGGTGGAAGGACTCGGGTCCCAGCACGTCGGGCAGGGCGAAGGCGGCGTAGGCGTCGAGCATCGGGACGTCCACACGCTGGCCCCGGCCGCTGCGCTCTCGGGCGAAGAGCGCCGCCAGCACCGCCGACGCCGCCGCCAGGCCGCTCGCCTTGTCGGCCGCGACCCCGCGCACGAGCGCGGGCTGCTCCGGAGTGCCCTGGGTGTGCATGAAGCCGGAGAGACCCTGGATCACCGTGTCGTAGGCCGGCTGGTCCGCGTAGGGACCGTCGGGCCCGAAGCCGCTGAGCGCCAGGTAGACGAGACCGGGGTTGTCGGCGGAGAGCGCCGCGTAGCCGATCCCGAGCCGGTCGGCGACGCCGGGCCGATAGTTCTCCACCAGGACGTCGGCGGTTGCGGCGATCCGCCGCGCCGCCGCGACCCCCGCCGGCTGCTGGAGATCGATCACGACGCCGCGCTTGTTCCGATTGAACTGGGCCCACACCGGACTATGTCCACCTCGGAAGGGAGGGCCCATCCGTCGGGCGCTGTCTCCGCGTGGCGGCTCGACCTTGACCACGTCGGCTCCCAGGTCGCCCAGGACCTGGGCGCAGAGCGGGCCCGACACCACGGTGCTGAAGTCGATCACCCGGATCCCGGCCAGCGGTCCCCGCGCCTCGCCCCCGATCGCGACCTCCATGCCCGACACCTCCCAGCGCATTCTCCGGCCGCCGGAGCGAACGGGTCAAGGGCCGCTTCGCCCGTTCCCCCGGCGGCCGCTTTCTGCTGCAATGGTGCGGCCCCCGCCACGAGGAGGACCCGCCATGGCCGTCCCGATCACCGCCTTCTACGCCGGATGTCTCGCGCTGATCGCCATCGCCCTCACCTTCCCGATCGGAGCGATGCGGTTGCGCACCGGCGTCTCGATCCTGCATGGCGACGACATGGAGCTGGCGGTGCGGATCCGCCGCCACGCAAACTTCACCGAGAGCGTGCCGCTGGCGCTGATCCTCCTGTTCGCGATCGAGCTGAACGGAGCGTCGGCGGGGCTGCTCCATGGCCTCGGCGCGGGACTGCTGGTCTCGCGGATCCTCCACCCGATCGGGCTGCGCTACGACGACGTCCGCCACCCGCTGCGCGGCATCGGTGCCGGCGGCACGACGCTGGTGACGGGAATCGCCGCGCTGGTCGCCATCTGGGGCTTCCTGAGCGCATAACGGCTCGAGCCCGGCTCGAAGCCGGTCTCGTCTTGCTCCTCAATCGGCGCCGGCGAACCTCCGATGAGGCTGTCCATGCACGCCTCGCCCTCGCCCCGCGAACGCCGTCTGGTGATCGGGACTCCCCAGCACTACGGCTGGCTCCAGGGCATCGTGAAGACCGTGCTCGTGCTCAACCTGCTCGATTCGATCTTCACCCTGCTCTGGGTGCGCGCCGGACTCGCCCGCGAGGCAAACCTGATGATCGATCGGCTGGTCGAGCACCACGCGGTCGCCTTCGTCGCCGTGAAGCTGGGCCTGGTGGGGATGGGGTCCTGGCTGCTCTGGAGCCGGCGCGACCGCCCGACCGCGGTGGTGGCGATCTTCGTCGCCTTCCTGGTCTACTACCTGCTGCTGCTCTACCACCTTCAGTACGCCGCCACGCTGGTCCGCAGCCTCTTGCGCTGATACGGCGACGGCGACCCTGCGCCGAGCATCCTACACTCCGCGCGCTTCCCCCGGCTCCCGGAAGCGGAGTCGTCCACGGAGGGTTCATGGCGAGCTTCATGCGTCCGTTCGAGTCGCAGGTCTACGCGGTGTTCCGCATCGTAACCGGTCTCCTCTTCCTCTGGCACGGAAGCCAGAAGCTATTCGGATTCCCGGCTCCGCTCCCCGGGGAGGCCCCGGCGTTCGTCGTCTACATCGCCGGTCCCATCGAGCTGGTGGGGGGCGTGCTCGTGATGATCGGCCTGTTCACGGGCTGGGCGGCGTTCCTGTGCAGCGGTCTGATGGCGGCGGCCTACTGGCTCGGCCACGGGATCAATGGCTTCAGCCAAGGCCTGCCGGGGTTGTTCCCGATGCAGGGCGGCGGAAACGGCGGGGAGCTCGCGGTGCTCTACTGCTTCGCCTTCCTCTTCATCTCTGCGCGCGGGTCGGGGATCTGGAGCGTCGACGGGTCGCGATCGACCTAGGACCCGGCGGCGAGCCGGCGCACCCGCCTCGGCTCCAGCCGGGAACCGGTGGGCCATCCCGGGGGGATATGGCGGACACGGTCGCGTCTCTCTAGGCTCTCGCCGCCTAGGAGCCCTTGGGTCCACCCTCGGAGGTGTCTTCCTCCGGAGCGGGTTCGGGACTCCGAAGCTCCCGGGATTCCCAAGTTCGAGCCCGGGATTTACACCGTCGCGTGTCCGGCTCCCCGTTTCTCTCCGTTCCTCGGGTTCGTCCTCACGTTCCTCCGGTTGGAAGGCTTCGAGGTCTGGTCGCGACCCATGTCACTGCCGGGAACGGTCCCAGGTAGTGAGCGAGAGCATCACGTGAAGAAGATCTATGTCGGCAACCTTCCCTGGAGTGCATCCGAAGCGGACCTCCGGGATTTTTTCTCCACGGTTGGAGAAGTGCATTCGGTGGCGGTGATCACCGACCGGGAGACCGGCCGCTCGCGCGGCTTCGCCTTCGTGGAGATGGATGACGGGGACGCCGATAAGGCGATCAACGAGCTGAACGGCCGAGACATGAGCGGACGGCCCCTGCGCGTCAACGAGGCCCAGGACCGGCGCGGTGGCGGCGGCGGCGGCGGTGGCGGCGGCGGACGCGGCCCCGGCGGCGGCGGGCGGCGCTGGTAGCACCCGACCCGTTTCGCCGGCAGGCCTTCGCCTGCAGAGACATCCAGACCGCGGGGCGCGCATGCGCGCTCCGCGGTCGTCGTTTGGGATCGCGCTAGTCCTCGCGGCCCTCCGCGCCGAGCGTCGACACGATCAGTAGGCGCCGGGTCGGGACGGCCGGGTGGATGCCGCGCGCCAGATCGCGCGCGACGCGGGCCACTTCGCGAGGGTCCTCGTCCCAGATGTAGAACCCCGGGCCCTCGACGCAGAAGCCGCCTTCCTGGCGGCGAATCGGGACGCTGTCGGCCCCGAGCAGCTGGACGTTCATCCTGTTCTCTCCTTTGGGTACCCCTCGACCATCGGCAGCCGACGTGATGGCCGGGTGACGATCGCGAGAGGTTTCGGAGACGTCCGGAGGCGGTCTCCAGGGGATACCCTGTGCGGGATGCAGGGATCGACCCGCCGCGCGCGCGCGATCGCGATCGCCGTACTGGGCCTCGCCTGTGCCCATGCGGGTCCGCCTCCCTTCGATCCGGTGACGATGGATCCGCCGGATACGGATGCCGCGTACCCGCCCGCTCTGGTCGAGATGAGGATCGAGAGCCACGGCGACGCGATGAACGCGATCGTGTATCTGGCCGAGGGCGCGGGCCCCCATCCCACGGCGCTGATGCTGCACGGGCTCCCGGGCAACGAGCGCAACCTCGACCTGGCCCAGGCGATCCGACGCAGCGGCTGGAACGCGGTGTTCTTCCACTACCGCGGCGCCTGGGGGAGCCCCGGGGCGTTCTCCTTCCGGCACGTGCTCGAGGACGTCGCGGCGGCGGTCGCCTGGACGCAGGAGCCCGCCAACGCGCGCGACCTGCGTCTCGATCCGGATCGGATCGCCCTGGTCGGGCACAGCATGGGGGGCTTCGCGGCGCTGCGCACGGGGGGAGGATTGGAGGCCGTCCGCTGCGTGGTGTCGATCGCCGGCGCCAATCTGGGCGCGCGGAGCGCCGCCCTGCGCGGGGATCCGGCCGTGGCGCGCGCAGTAGCGGCGCAGCTCCAGCGCTGGAGCGGGCCGCTCGCCGGGACCTCGGGCGACGCGATGGTGGCGGAGCTGATCGACGCGGGCGCCGACTTCGACCTGCAGGCGCAGGCGCCGGCGCTCGCTCGCAAGCCGCTGCTGCTCGTGGCCGGCTCGCTCGACGAGACGACGCCGCCTCTCGAGCACCACGTGCCCATGGTGGTCGCCCTCGAGGAGGCCGGCGCGGTCTCCCTCTCCCAGGTCGTGCTCGAGGCCGACCACGCGTTCTCCGGGCGGCGCATCGCCCTGGCGCGCGTGGTCACGGACTGGCTCGCAACCCGCTGTCCCTAGCGGCTTCCGCCGGCGTGCGTCAGTCCAGCTCGACCCAGCGCTTGCCGATCGCGGCGACGAGCGGATCGACCACGGCGCGGAAGCTTTCGCGTCCGTGCATGCGCCGGGTGTGCTCCGCGAGCTTCGGCCAGCGCGCACCCTCGGGCTTCACTCCCGCCAGCCGCATGTTGACGAGCAGGCTGGCCACGGAGAGGTCCGCGATCGTGAGCGCATCGCCCACGAACCAGCCCGATGCCCCCAGTTGGGACTCCAGGTAGTCGAAGTAGTCGGGCAGAACCTCGGCGATCACTCGGCGCGGCTCCGTCTCGTCGGGCTCCTTCCCGGTCAAGAGCGGCCGCAGCACCAGCGGTGCGAACACTGTCGGCCCCAGCGCGGGCTGGAAGCCCGCGTCCATGTACTCCTCGATCCACTCGGCGCGCGCACAGGCGTAGGGATCCGAGGGATAGAGCGCCGGCTCGGGCTGCAGGTGCTCCACGTAGCGGCAGATCACCGAGGAGTCGTTCACGATCCGGCCGTCGTGGCGGAAGACCGGGATCTTCCCGAGCGGACTGATCTCGCGAAACCCCTCGGGCGGCGAGAAGGGATTCAGGTTCTCGTGCTCGTAGGCGATCCCCTTCTCCCGCAGGAACACCATCACCTTGCGGACGAAGGGGGAGATGGGGCTGCCGATCACGGTGTAGGACATGGCTACCTCGGGGGCGGGCGCGCGGAATCCGCTCGTCGCTAGCTGCTCGCGACCTTCGCCGCGCGACCCGCGAAGCGCTCCTTCGCCAGCCGCCAGCGCGTCGGTCCCGACAGCTCGCGCGAGACCGGCGGCTCCAGCGAGGGCGGGTCCTTCTCGGGATCTTCGTAGCGGGCGAGGATCTCGTAGGTGGTGCTGCGCTGCACCGGCGTACGTCCGACCTCGCGGATCAGCCGCCGCATCTCCTCGGCGGGCAGGTTCTCGCCGAAGTCGGCGCCCGACTCCCTGCTGATCGACTCCTCCATCAGGGTGCCGCCGAAGTCGTTGGCGCCCGACAGGAGCGCCATCTGGGCCAGCTTCGGGCCCATCTTCACCCAGGACATCTGCACGTTCGGGATCCACGGGCGCAGGAACAGGCGCGCCACCGCGATCATGCGCAGGTCCTCGGGCATCGAGGCCCCCGGACGCGCCTGCATGTGGTTGAAGAGCACGTTCCTCTCGTGGATGAAGCCCAGCGGCACGAACTCGGTGAAGCCGCCGGTGCGCTTCTGGATGTCGCGGATCAGCCCCAGGTGGGCGGCGACGTGGCGCGGCCGCTCGACGTGGCCGTACATGATCGTCGAGGTGGAGCGCAGACCGATCTCGTGGGCGGCGGTGACGATCTCGACCCAGCGGTCGCGGCGCAGCTTGTTGGGACTGATGATCTGGCGGATCTCGTCGTCGAGGATCTCGGCCGCGGTGCCGGGCATCGTGCCGAGGCCCGCGTCGACGAGCCAGGCCAGGAGCTCCTTGAGCGGCATCCCCGACTTCCCGTGGGCGAAGTCGATCTCCTCGGGTGAGAAGGCGTGGATGTGCAAGTCGGGGAACTCCCGCTTGAGGGCGACCAGGATCTCGCGGTAGTGGGTGTGGTCCTTGCGCGGATGGATCCCGCCCTGGATGCACACCTCGGTGGCCCCGCGCGCGACGGCGTCACGCGCCTTGGCCACGAGCGTCTCCATCGGATGATCGTAGGCGTCGGTCTCGTCCTCGTGGCGCGAGAAGCCGCAGAAGGAGCAGCCCACGTAGCAGACGTTGGTGAAGTTGATGTTGCGGCAGATCACGAAGGAGACGTCGTCACCCTTGTCCAGAGCGCGCGCCGCGTCGGCGGTCTGGAGCAGCGCGTAGAAGTCGGCGCCCTGGGTGCCGAGCAGCGTGATTGCCTCGGGCTCGGTGAGCTCGCGGCCCTCGAGGGCCCGGTCCAGCACCTGGGCCACGCCGGGGCTGGTGCGGGCGAGCAGTCGTTCGATCATCAGGCGGCCTCCCCCACCCGGTCGGGTCCGCGGCGGACCCAGCCGGACTCGTCGGCGCGGGCCAGAGCGGCCTCGCGCACGCGCGGCTCGAAGAACTCGGGTCGTCCGAGCAGGTGCTCGGGGTACACGGGCAGGCGCTCCACCAGCCTCTGGCCCGCCGCCTCGGTGCGGCGGCGCAGCTCACGCAGCGCCGGCCAGGGCGCCTCGGGATTGATGAAGTCGACGGTGATCGGCGAAACCCCGCCCCAGTCGTTCACTCCGGCGCGCAGGAGCAGCTCGAGCAGGTCGGGAGTCAGGTTGGGGGGAGCCTGGACGTTCATCGCCGGCCCCAGCACGAGCCGCGCCATCGCCACCCAGCCCGCGACCAACGCGTCCGGCAGCGGGAGGGCGTCGCGCATCGGCGTGTCGCCCTTCGGGTGGAAGGGCTGGACGATCACCTCCTGGATGTGGCCGTGGCGGTCGTCGAGGTCGCGGATCGCGAGCAGCGTGTCGACGCGCTCGGCGTCGTTCTCGCCGATCCCGAGCAGCAGGCCCGAGGTGAAGGGGATCCGCACCTCTCCGGCCTCCTCGTGCATGCGCAGGCGCACCGCCGGATCCTTGTCGGGGCAGTAGTAGTGGGCGGCGCCCTTCGCCCGCAGCCGCGGGCTCGTGCTCTCCAGCATCAGGCCGAGGGAGGCATTGCTCCGGCGCAGGGTCACCATCTCGTCGGCGGAGAGGATGCCGGCGTTGCTGTGCGGGAGGATCCCGCCGGCGAAGGCGACTTCGCAGGCCTGGTCGAGATACTGGGCGGTGCTGGCGAGGCCGCGCGCCGCCAGCCACTCGCGGTGGCTCTTGTAGGCCACCTCCGGCTTGTCGCCGAGACAGAACAGCGCCTCGGTGCAGCCGGCCCGGACGGCGCCGGCCACCGCCTGCTCCACCTCGCCGAGGGTGTAGGTCTTCGCCGCCGGGTCGTCCGGCCGCTTCGCGAAGGTGCAGTAGGAGCAGCGGTCCCGACACAGATTGGTGAGCGGGAGAAAGACGTTGCGCGACACGCTGACCAGCGCGCCCTTGCCGCGCCGCTTCGATTCGGCAGCGCCCTCCAGGATCGCGGCGTGCACGATCGCGTCGGCGAGGCCGGCGGCGAGCCACTCGGCGGGCGCGCGCTCGAGGCGACCCTCGTCGACGGCGCGTGCCACGAGCCGCTCGGCTTCGCGACGCGGCGGGGGCACGAGGGGAGTCGAGGGGGAGGTGGAGTGGGGCATTCGGTCCTTCGGACGCTCGCACTGTCAACTGGAGGGCGCGACGGGCGATGGTAACACCAATCTCGCGACCGCATCGCTTCCCCTTGGTTGACGCCGTGTTGCCCGGATCACTCTCCGTCCACGTCCTGCCGTCGGCGCGTGATGCGGACGCCAGCGTACTGGAGCACCCCGGCGATCGGCGTTGGCTTGCGCACGGTCACGACCACCTGCTCCGCGTCGAACTTCGCCAGCACGGCGCGGGCGATGCGGTCACCCAGCGCCTCGACGAGCTTGTGCTCCTGGTTCCCCGCGACGTCCTCGACGACCTCGAATACCCGCTTGTAGTGGATCGTGTGCCGGATCGAGTCGCTGTGGCCGGCCCCGCGCAGGTCGCGGGCGATCTCCAGATCGAGCAGCACGGGTCGGCGCATGCGCCGCTCCGCCGCCGTGACGCCCAGGGCCGCAGGCACCTGGATCCCCTGGAGCAGAATCACGTCGGGGGGCGTGGAGCTCACGAGGCGCGAGTATAGAATGGTGCCGCCCGCAAGACCCGAAGGAGAGCCCGGCCCTTGGACTTCGACACCCTCCGCGAGCGCGAGGCGGCTCACTTCCTGCCCGTGGTGAAGCGGCATCCCGTCGCGCTGGTGAAGGGCACGGGCTCGCGCGTCACCGACGTCGCCGGACGCGAGTACGTGGACCTGATGGCCGGCTGGGGGGTCACCTGCATCGGGCACTCCCATCCCGAGCTCGTGCGGGCGATCGCCGAACAGGCGGGCCGTCTGATGCAGACGACGAACATCTTCTACACGCTGCCCCAGCTCGACCTGATCGACCGCCTGACGGCGGTCTCGCCCACCCCGATCACGCGCACCTTCCCCACCAACTCGGGCACCGAGGCGGTCGAGGGCGCGCTCAAGCTGGCGCACCGCGCGACCGGCCGGCGCGGCTTCGTGTCCACGCGCGGCGCCTTCCACGGACGCACGCTCGGCGCCCTCCAGGTGATTGGCACGGCGAAGCACCGCGATCCCTACGCCGCGATCATGCCCGAACAGGTGGTGGTGCCCTTCGACGATCTGTCAGCCGCCCGCCGCGCCCTCGACACGAGCGTGGCGGCCTTCATCGTCGAGCCGATCCAGGGCGAGGGGGGCGTGAACGTGCCGAGCCCCGGCTATCTGCGCGGGCTACGCGAGCTGTGCGACGCCTGCGGCGCGCTGCTGATCTTCGACGAGGTGCAGACCGGCATGGGGCGCACCGGGACGCTGTTCGCCTGCGAGCACGAGGGCGTGGATCCGGACGTGATGACCCTCGGCAAGGGCCTGGGCGGTGGCTTCCCGGTCGCGGCCTTCCTCACCACCGAGGCGGTCGCGGAAACGGTGGCGCTCGGCGACCACGGCACCACCTTCGGCGGCAATCCGCTCGCCTGCGCGGCGGCGAACGCCGTGTTCCGGGTGCTCGAGGAGGAGAAGCTGGTGGCGCGGGCGGCGGAGGTCGGAGCGCGGCTCCAGCAGAAGCTGGCCGGCTGGGCGGCGGCGAATCCCGAGCGGGCGCTGGGGGCGCGCGGTCGCGGGCTGCTCCAGGGGCTGGTGCTGCGCGACGCCGAGCGCACCGCGTCGATCCCCCTGCGCGCGATCGAGCGCGGGGTGCTGGTGAACGTGACCGCCGGCAACGTGGTGCGCTTCTTCCCGGCGCTCAACATCCCCGAAGACGACCTGTGGCCGGCGGTGGAGACGGTGCTGGAGCTGGCGGCCGGCTAGAAGGCCGGTCTCGATCCGCGAGGGTTCAGCTCACGCGCGTTCTGCTGCTCGGAGCTGCCGATCGCACGCGCGGCGCGACGTCTCGCATGAACTGCTCGAGCGCATCGGGCGTGCCTCCGCCGGAGAAGGCGAAGATGAAGAGCTCGGCGCCCATCGCCACCTCCTTCACCAGCTCCTCGGCGATCTCGTCGGGCGTGCCCACCAGCGCGCTTCCCCAGCCGGCGAAGCGGCGCAGGGCGCGAGCGCGCTCCGCCTCTCCGTCTCGGACGGGGTCGAGGACGGCGATCGGGTGTTGGACGGAGATCCGCGCGGAGCCCGCCAACGGAATCAGCTCGGCGAGGCGATCGACACCGCTGGCGACGCAGTTCCACCAGTGCGCGTGCTTCGCCACGAGCGGCATCGTGAGCTTGGGCCCGGCGCCGCCCAGGAGGATCGGCAGCGGATCCTGGAGCGGACGCGGTCGGCACATCGCCCCCCGCAGAGTGTAGAAGCGGCCCTGGTAGTCCACGGGCTCCCCCGTGAAGAGCTGGGGGAGGATCTCGAGCGTCTCGCGGAGCCGCGCCGACCGTGTCGCGGGCGGCTCGTCGCCGATCCCGAAAGCCCGCAGCTCCTCCGCCACCGAGCCCCAGCCGAGCCCCAGCTCCAGGCGTCCCCCGCTCACGTGGTCGAGAGTGGCCGCCATCTTCGCCAGCAGCGCCGGGTGACGGAACGAGTTGCAGAGCACGAGGTGCCCGATGCGGATCCGCTCCGTGCGCTCGGCCAGTACCGTCGCCGCGGTCCACGCCTCGAAGATCGGTGTCTCGATCCTCGGCTGTGCGCAGAGGTGATCGATAAGCCACACCGATCGGTAGCCGCAGGACTCGGCGACCCTCGCGCGGTTCGCGAGCTCGGCGAGGTCGAGTCCGACTTGCGGGATCAATGCGGCGAATTCCACCATGCTCTCGTCTCCTGCGCCGCCCTACCCGAGAGCGGCGGCAAAGTGCGCGGAGAGCGCATCGTTGACGACCTCGGGGGCTTCGAGGGCCACGGCGTGCCCGGCTCCCGAGACCTCGACGACGCGCGATCCGGCGATCGAGCCGGCCAGGGCGCCCGCGTCGGGAGCGAGCAGGTCCTCGGTCCCGGTGATCAGCAGGACCGGCCGGCGCAGCTCCCCGAGGTCGCCTTCGCGCGTGCCCGACCAGGCGCGCAGGCCGGCAGCCGTGCGATCCAGCGTGGCCGGCGGCACGCGCGCCGCCATCTGCGTCAGACCCCGCAGCAGTCGGCTACGCCGCGCGTCGTCCGCCAAACAGGTGGGAGAGAAGAGCCAGGGGAGCAGCAGGTGCGCCAGGGTCTCGGGATCGGCGCGGCGCGCCACGCGGCGCCAGGATTCGATCACCGCGAGCAGACGCGCCGAGGCGCGGACGAAGGGCGTGATCAGCGTGAGCGAGCGCACCTTCTCGGGTCGCAGGAGAGCGAGCTCGATCGCCACAGCCGCGCCGAGACTGGCCCCCACGACGTGGGTCGGGTCCTCCAGGTACGCCGCGGCGTCGTGAGCCAGGGCCGCGACCGGGTAGCCCTCTTCGTCGCGGGCAATCGGGCCGTCCACTCCGCGCGCGTACACCACCCGCACGCACCGGGTCCGGCTCAGCACCGGCGTCTGCAGGGCAAAGGCGGAGGCGTCGCTGCCGAATCCGGGGAGCATCAGGACCGGGTCACCCCGACCCTCCACGGATGCCTCCAGGGATATCGCTGCCCCGGGCTCCGCCTGGGTGCGATGGGCGTCGTACCACGACTCGACGTCCTCCTTCCGCACGCGACCACCCGGCCCGCCCCCGGGCACCTGCGTCAGGTCGAGGCCGAGCTTCTTCGCGAGCGCCCGGGCAGCCGGAGCGACGGGCGCGTCGCCGAGGCGATGCCTACCCGCTCCGAGCGGTGGGCTCGGCGCGGGAGCCGGGGTCTGAGCCCGGTCGGATCCCCGAGGTCGCACGGCGGCCCTCGGCAGTGCCGCGGAGCTCCCGAACCTCTCCGCGTCGAAGGGCTCCTCGGCCGTCTCGGTGAGAGCCGCGAGCAGCGTGCCGCACGGAACGCGCTCGTCCGGGTCGGCGTCGACGTAGACGTGTCGCAGGAAGCCGGGGGCACGGGCCTCGACCTCGGCCTCGGCCTTGTCGTGCTCGATCACCACGACCGTCTCTCCCGGCTCGACGCGGTCTCCGATCTTCTTCGGCCAGAGGACGACCGCCCCCTCTTCCATGGCCATACCCAGCTTGGGCATCCGGATCGCGATCGGCAGGGTGGGGCTCCTCGGGGTGTGAACGATGAACGAGGGTCAGCTCATCTCGCGGACGGCGGCCACCACCTTCTCGGCCGAGGGCACGAAGGCGTCCTCCAGCCGAGCGGCGAAGGGCACGGGGGAGTGGGGTGCCGTCACGCGCCTCACGGGCGCGTTCAGGAAATCGAAGCCTCGGTCGACGCAGAGGGCGGCGACGTCCGAGGCGATGCCACAGCGGGGTGTGGATTCGTCGACGACGACCAGACGACCCGTCTTCTCGAGAGAAGACAGGATCGCGTTCTCGTCCATCGGCTGGAGCGTGCGCAGGTCGACCACCTCGGCGCTCGTTCCCTCCGCGGCCAGCTGCTCGGCCGCTTTCAGCGCGGTGGCGACGGTCGCCCCGAAGGCGATCAGGGTGACGTCGGAGCCCTCGCGCGCGACGCGCGCCTCGCCCAGCGGGATCGTGTAGTCGCCCTCGGGTACCTCGCTCTTGGCGAAGAGGATCGCCTTCGGCTGGCAGAACACGACCGGATCGTCGTCGCGGATCGCGGCGAGCAGCAGTCCCTTGGCATCTGCGGCATTCGAGGGAATCACCGTCTTGAGGCCGGGGATCCCGGTGGTGATCCAGTACAGCGACTGGGAGTGCTGCGCCGCTGCGCGCATTCCCGCCCCCGTGATCGTGAGGACGGTGAGGGGGACCGAGACCTTGCCCCCGAACATGTAACGCAGCTTCGCGGCCTGGTTGAGCAGCGGGTCGAGCCCGAAGCCGAGAAAGTCGATGAACATCAGGTCCGCCAGCGGACGCAACCCCGTCGCCGCGGCCCCCACGGCGCACGCGAGGAGGCCTGACTCGCTGATCGGCGTATCGCGCACCCGCTCCCGCCCGAACTTCGCGGCCAGCCCGAGCGAGTATCCGAGCACGCTGCCCATCTGCTCCAGATCGCAGTCGCGACCGCCTCCGCCGACGACGTCCTCGCCGATCAAGATGACGTTCGAATCGGTTTCGAAGGCGATCACCAGCGCTTCCCGGACCGCCGCTCCGAAGGTCAGCCTGCGGGCCATCCCTCACCTCCTCACAAGCGCGTGTAGACGTCCTCGAGGACGCTTTCGGGCCGCGGATGGGGCGCCGCTTCCGAGGCTTCGACCGCGGCGTTCACGGCGGCATGCACCTCGGCGTCGATGCGGCGCAGCTCCTCGCGCTCCACCAGGTCGCCTTCCACCGTCCGCTCCTCGAAACGATCGAGTGGATCGCGCTGCTGGCGCCACAGCTCGACCTCTTCCTTGGTGCGGTAGGCCATCGGGTCGCCCAGGTAGTGTCCGTAGTAGCGATAGGTCTTGCACTCGAGCAGCGTCGGTCCCTGGCCACGTCTCGCCCGTTCCAAGGCTTCGCCGGCTTTCTCGTAGACGTCGAAGAAGTCGTTCCCGTCGGCCACGACTCCGTTCATCGCGTAGGAGCTCGCCCGGGTCGCCAGATCGCGGACCGGGGTGACGAACTCGGTGGGCGTGAACTCCCCATAGCCGTTGTTCTCGATCACGTAGACGACGGGGAGACCCCAGATCGCGGCCAGGTTGAGCGACTCGTGGAAGGAGCCCTCGTTGGTGGCGCCGTCGCCGAAGAACGATACGGCGACGCCTCCCGTCTGCCGGATCTGTGCGGAGAGGGCGGCGCCGGTGGCGAGACCGATGCCACCTCCCACGATGCCGTTGGCACCCAGCATGCCCTTGTCCACGTCTGCGATGTGCATGGAGCCGCCCCGCCCCTTGCAGATTCCAGTCGCGCGGCCGAAGAGCTCCGCCATCATCCCACCGAGATCCACGCCCTTGGCGATGCAGTGCCCGTGACCCCGGTGCGTCGAGGCCACGATGTCGCGCTCATCCAAGTGGGCGCAAACGCCGACCGCGACCGCCTCCTGGCCCGCGTACAGGTGGAGGAAGCCGGCGAGCGCCCCGGCGGCGACCAGCTCCTCGAGCTTCTCCTCGAAGACGCGGATCGTGCGCATGCGGCGATAGGCGTCCAGCAGAAGGTCGTGCCCGAGATCCAAGACCCCTCCCACCGCCACCGGTCTCTTGCGACGGCTCCCGTACTTGCGAAATATGTCCATTTTAATCCTAAAAAAATCTATTAATCGGATTGATTTTTGCCTTTTGAACCGTGAATAGCCCACAATTCGAGTCCACAATCTCGTACCCCAGGGGGAGGAAGCTGGCCGTGACTCCATTCGAGGGCAAGGTGGCGGTGGTGACGGGCGCGGGCAGCGGCATCGGTCGCGCCGCTGCGCTGGCCTTCGCAGCGCAAGGGGCGCGGGTGGTGGTCGGTGACGTGGTCGAGGCCGGAGGCAAGGAGACGGTGCGCATGATCGCGAAGAGCGGGGGCGAGGCCTGCTTCGCCCGCGCCGACGTCACGCGCGAGGACGAGGTGGAGGCCATGATCGCTCGTGCAGTCGATCGCTACGGCGCGCTCGACTGCGCCTTCAACAACGCGGGGGTTCCAGGCGACCCGGGCCCGATCATCGACGCGAGCCTCGAATCCTTCCAGCGCACCCTTGACATCAACCTGACCGGCGTCTTCCTCTGCCTCAAGCACGAGGTTCGCGCCATGCGCGATCGAGGCGGAGCGATCGTCAACAACGTCTCGATGGCCGGCCTGCGCGGCAATCCCGGGCTCCCGGCCTACCACGCCTCGAAGCATGGCGTGGTCGGGCTCACCAAGGCGGCGGCGCTCGAGTTCGTGGAGCACGGCGTGCGCGTGAACGCGGTGTGCCCCGGTGTGATCGTCACCCCGAAGGCGATGGAGTTCTTCGGCGGCGACGAGGCGCGGCTGCGCCAGGCTCAGGCGGCGATGCACCCGATGAACCGGGTGGGAGAGCCCGATGAGGTGGCGGCCCTGGTGCTCTTCCTCTGCTCCGAAGCCGCTGGCTTCATCACCGGCGTCGCGATCCCGATCGACGGCGGAGCGGGCGCTGCTCTCGGCCAGGGACGACCAGCCGAGTTCCCCGGCAGCCGTGGGGACAACGGGTCCAACTAACGCGCAGGCGTCGCCACCCGTATCACCAGGCGAATCGCCTCGCCGGCGGCGAAGTTGGTCATGGCGGTGAAGAAGGCGCCGTCGGCGGGGCGTGGATTCTCGGCGCAGTCGAGCTGGAAGCGGACGCGGCGGTCGGCGTACTGAGGATACTGCACGGCCATGTGCCCGCCGAGCACGTACTCGAGGTAGGCGTTGAACTTGGCCTCGAGCTGGCGCATCTGCTCGGGGTCGCTGCCCCAGGAGCGCTCCTCGAGCATCACGAGCACGACCTCGCCGCTGGCCTCGTCCTCGGTGATCAGGTCGATCACCCGCGGGTTGTGCACGCCGCGCGGCTCGCGCGGTCCCTCGCTGCCCGGATCCATGCCGACCGCTCCTTCGCTCGCCGCCATGCGGGGGGCGCAGGGTAGAATCCACGGGCGCTCGACGCGACCGGTCGAGATGCCCGACCCCGAGGAGACCGCGATGCCCGGCGCCCTGGTGGGCTTCCGTATCATCGACTTCACCCAGGTGATCTCCGGTCCGCTCGCGACGCGCGTGCTGGCGGACCAGGGAGCCGACGTGATCAAGGTCGAGCCTCCCGCCGGCGACATCCTGCGCCACATGGGCGGAGCGCGCGGCCTCTCGCCGACCTTCGCCACGGTGAACCGCAGCAAGCGCTCGCTTGCTCTCGACCTGAAGAAGCCCGGTGGCGTCGCGGCGTTGCTGAAGCTCGCGGAACGCGCGGACGTGTTCGTCCAGAACCAGCGTCCCGGCGCGGCCGAGCGGATGGGGATCGGCGCCGACGTGCTGCGCGCGCGGAATCCGCGCCTGGTGTACGTGTCGATCAGCGGCTTCGGCGAGACCGGCCCCTACGCCCACAAACGCGTCTACGATCCGCTCGTTCAGGGAATGAGCGGACTGTGCGAGATCCAGGGCGGCGCGGACGGGCCGCCCCGCCTGGTGCGCGTGATCGTGCCCGACAAGGTCACGGCCCTCACCGCCGCCCAGAACATCACCGCCGCACTGCTAGCTCGCGAGCGGACCGGCCAGGGCCAGCATCTGCGCCTGTCGATGCTCGACGCCGTGATCGCCTTCGTGTGGCCCGAGGGCATGGCCTACCACACCTACGTGGGCGAGGGGATTCCGCGGACGAAGCCCGTCGCCCGTCGCGACCTGGTGTTCGAGACGACAGACGGACACATGATTGCGTCGACGGTGGCGCTGCGCGAGTTCCAGGGCTTCTGTCGCGCCGCCGGCCGGACCGAGTGGCTGGAGGACCCGCGCTTCCAGAGCGCAGCGGGGCTGGTCGCGAACGCCAAGGAGCGGCTCGAGCTGATGGCCGAGGTGCTGCGGACGCGCACCACCGACGAGTGGCTCGAGGCGCTCGACCGCGAGGACGTTCCCTGCGGCCCGGTGCTGGTCCGCGACCACCTCCACGAGCACGCGCAGGTGCGAGCGAACGGCATCCTCGTCGAGGACGAGCACCCGGTGGTGGGCCGGATCCGCCAGCCGCGGCCGGCCGAGCGCTTCGAGGGCACGCCGTCGGCGATCTCGCGGCCGGCGCCGACGATCGGCCAGCATGGAGAGGAGGTGCTCGCCGAGGCCGGCTGCTCGCCGGCGGAGATCGCGGCACTGCGCGCGAGCGGTGCGCTGGGGGGACCGCCCCATTGAGCGGCCGCCGTCTGTGGGGCATCGGCACCTCGCGCACGATCCGCCCGCACTGGCTGCTGCTCGAGCTGGGGCTCGACTACGAGACGCGGGCGATCCTGCCGCGCAGCGAGGGCATGGACGATCCCGAGCTGGTGCGCTGGACGCGCCGCCACAAGGTCCCCTTCCTCGAGGACGGCGAGATCCGGATCGGCGAGAGCGGGGCCATCCTCTTCTACCTCTCCGACCGCTACCGCGAGCGGGGCGCCTTCTCGCCCGAGCCGGGCACGCCGGAGCGGGCCGCCTACGAGGAGCTGGCCTTCTTCATCCTGACCGAGCTGGACGCGACCGCGCTCTACGTGCTGCGCCGCCACGAAGGCCTGCCGGATCTCTACGGCGAGGCGCCGGCGGCGTGCGCTGCGGCCCGCTCCTACTTCGTGCGCCAGGTGACCGAGATCGAGCGGCGCCTGGCCGACGGGCGTCCGCACCTGCTGGGCGAAGCCTTCACGGCGGTGGACATCCTGCTGGTGTCCTGCCTGTCCTGGGCACAGTTCTGCGGGATCGCGCTCTCCGAGCCGCTGCGGGCCTACGGGGAGGTGATCGCTGCGCGGCCCGCCTTCGCCCGCGCCATGCGGGTGAACTTCCCGCCCGAGGCGCTGGCAGCGCTGCGCACGCCGCCAGCGCCCACGGGAATGTGATCTGGATCACAATTCTGGCGTTTCGAAGCGCCGATGTGATCCACGTTACAAATCGCAAGAACCGCCACTTTTCGGGAGGGGGAGTGGGGGCGCACCGACACAGGAGTGCTCTCATGTTCCATCCCGCATCGCTTCGCCGCTGGGCCTTGCTCAGCCTTTGCCTGCTGGCAGTGGCGGCGCCGGCCGCAGCCCAGAGTCCGGCATCCGGCGTGTTCTCCCTGGACGTGGAACTCTTCCGCGGCACCCAGGCCGAGTTCGGCGACGTCGTCGCCGAGGAGGACGGCGCCGGCGGCATCCACATGGTCGTCTCGCTGGATCCCACCGTCACCGGACCGAGGGCGAGCGTCCACCACGTGCTCGTCTCGATGGGCATGGAGGGCCTGCCCGCCGGTCTGTCGGTGGTGCCCGACGATCCGAACGGGATGAGGATGATCGTGCATCCCCAGCGCCGCCCCTGGCTCACCATGGGCGCCGAGTTCGGCGCCATCGTGTCGATGGAGCCGCGCCACGACTGCCGCCACCACCGTCACCACGGCCACCACCCCTGCTCGGCCGGTCCGGTCCAGGAGGTGGGCTTCACCTTGATGGCGGACGAGCCCATGTCGCTGGGTGACGTGCTGGGCATGACCTCCACGCGCAACGGCGTCGTTACCCAGATCGGCGTGGTGGCCTTCGGCCTGGACCTCGGCCGGCACCACCGCAAGCCGGCGCTGCTGGGCGGCCTGTTCCAGGCGGATCCGGTCGACGACGGCACCGTCGACGACGGCACCGGCACGGGAGGTACCGGCGACGGCCAGGTCCCGCCCGGCTGCATCGGCGTGCGCGATCCCGCCACCGGCGAGATCATCGCGCTCGACTGCGAGTAGAGCCGACTTCGCGGCGAGGCGAGCGGGGCGGTCCAGCCGCCCCCTCGCCCCCGCACTCGGCACCGCCGCGCCGGCCCGTTCAGCTCGCGACAGGAGCTGGCGCGACGCTGCTCGACGACGCGCCGGGAGCCGGCCTCGAAGCTCCAGCGGAGCGAGCCGCGAGGGTCGGAGCCCCCCGGCCACGGTCTCGGATGCGCCGCTGTGGCCCTCGGACATGCGGAAGAGGGCTCGACGGCAATCTCCCCGGAGGATCCGCGCACCAAAGGGATTGGAGGTGCACACCGCCGGGGACGTTCTCGTAGAGATAGGAATCCTTGGTTTCTATCTTGACACTTCTTCGGATGGATGCGTACAAGGATCGTATCTCGGTGGCGTTCTGGGCACGGCGAACCGAGCCAAGGCATTCGATCACCGACCGAGTGCCAGGAGCCCCCCGGCAACAGCCGCCTTCCTCGACGACAGACGTGGTCGGAAGGACGAGCATGAAGACAGCCAAACCTCGTCGGACTCTCACCGGGTCCAGGGGAGACCTCGTTCCTCCCGGAGAGGTCGAGCGCTTCGTCCCCAGCCCACTCCCCCTGCAGCAGCCTCGCGCTCGGCGGCGGTGGCGGCCACTGGCCTTCGGAATCCCGCTCGTGTTCGCGCTCGTCTCCAGCGGCGAGCCGGCGTACGCCGCTGCGGCACCCAGCGCCGACGAATCGCAGCAGCGAGATCCCAGGGAGAGGGAGCTCGTGGTCCTCACCGGAGCCATGCACGTCGACAAGATCTACAAGTCGATGACCGGTCCGATAGACACTCGCGCCGTGAAGCTACTCGGCTCGCGCCCGCCGGAGCTCCTCTGGCTGACCGGGTACTCGATGGACGTCGTCGGAGAGGACGGGGAAACGCCGGACTCGATGGAGTTCGAATGCCACTCGAGCCTGTCCTGGCCGCGAAAGCCGCAGAGTGGCCTACACCGTCCTGTGGGTCGGGCCTTCACGCTCAGCGGCGGCCAGACCGACCTGAGATTTCCCCCCGGCTTCGGTCTGCCCGTGTGGTCCGACGAGGTGCTGACCGTCGCGTCGCAAGTGTTGAACTTGAACCGGCCGGATATCGACCAGATGGTCCGCCACCGTACGCGTGTGCGTTATGTGCGCGACGGAGATCTCACCAAGCCGATGAAGCCCCTCGTTCAGCGCGGCACGTTCGTGATGGTGAGCCTCGAGGACGGGGCCGTCTACAGCGTGGAAGATCCGAACGAGACGATCGCCGAAGCGAGCTGCCAGGAAGGTGCGGTTCCGCCCAACGTGGAAGGCCACGTGTACAAGGACGACTTGAATCGTCCGTTCGCCGGGCATTGGGTCGTTCCACCGGGGAGGCACGAGTACCACATGCTCGTCACTGAGCAGATGCAGCTGCCCTATGACACCACGCTGCACTTCATCGGTGTTCACGTGCATCCCTACTCCGAGTCATTGGAGCTGCGCGACTTGACGACGGGCGAGACGGTATGGAAGAGCGAGCAGCGCAACCTCACGGGAAGAGTCGGGCTGGAGTGGATCGACTATTTCTCGCAGGAGAAGGGGCTCCCGATCTACAAGGACCATGACTACGAGCTGATCAGCGTCTACGACAACACGAGTGGAAAGGACTCGGACGGGATGGCGAGCATGTTCCTCTACTACCTCGACAAGGAGTTCTCGCGCAGTGCCCTGGACCGGCCGACGAGCTTCGTCGGCAAGTGACCGCGGGACGCGGATGCAGGCGGTGGGTCCTTCGCCCATGAGACGGACCGGAGGGTGAGCGGGGGGCATCCAGCCACCTGCGGGCTCAGTCCCGAAGCCCCCAGTGCCCCCGCTCAGTCCCCGATCCCCGCCGGCCGATGGGTTGGAGGCTGCGGTTGCGCGCTGCCGAGGGTCGGCGGGCTGCGCGCCGCGCCGCCCGGAGAGCCGCCCGTTGGAAGAAACAGCCCTGGCGGTCGAGGCCCGCGTCGAGGCCGATCACTGGTGGTTCCGCGGCCGACGACGGCTGGTCCAGCACATGCTCCGAGATCTCGACGTCGAGCGCGGCGACCGCGTGCTCGACGTGGGGACCGGGACCGGCGCCCACCTGCGCCTGCTCGCCGAGCTGGGCTTCTCGAACGTGGTGGGGCTCGACCGCAGCGAGGCGTCGATCCGCTTCTGCCGGGAGAAGCGCCTGGGCGTCGCCCCGCGCGGAGACCTCCGCGCGCTCCCGTTCGCCGCGAGCACCTTCGATCTCGTGCTCGCCACCGACGTGCTCGAGCACGTGGCCGAGGAGGCGCGCGCGATCGGCGAGATCCGCCGCGTGCTGCGACCGGGAGGACTCGCGCTGGTGACGGTGCCGGCCTTCCCCGCGCTGTGGGGCCTCCAGGACGAGGTATCGCATCACCTGCGGCGCTACCGGCGCCGCGAGCTGGTGGCGGGCCTCGAGCGGGGGGGGCTCGCGGTGGAGCGCTGCTTCCACTTCAACGCGCTGCTGTTCGGTCCGATCTGGCTGGCGCGCCGGCTGCTGCGTCTGCTCCGCGTTCGGCTGGCCAGCGAGAACGAGATCAACACCCCCTGGATCAACGCGATCCTCGCGGCGGTGTTCGCCTTCGACGTCGACTGGGCGCCGCGCCTGCGACCCGCCTTCGGCGTGTCGCTGCTGGCAGTGGCGCGAAGACCCGCCGGACCGTGAGCCGCCTGACGGCCGGGTATCTCGCGCGCTGCGCGCTGCCCGCGGCGCAGCTGCTGTTGACCGTTGCCCTGGTCGGATCGGTGCTGTGCGTGCCCTATCTGCCGACCCACGACGGGCCCCAGCACATCTTCACCCTGCACGCGGCGAACCACTTCGACGCGCCCGGCACGGGTTGGAGCCGCTGGCTCGAGCCGAACCAGCCGGTGTCGAACAACGGCTTCTCGGCGCTGTTCACGCCGCTCGACCTGCTGTTCCCCTGGCAGACGGCGGTGCGCATCGCCCTCGCGCTGCTGGTCGCGCTGTGGGCCCTCGGCGCCTTCACCCTCGCGCGCTCGGTACACCCCGAGCGCGGCTGGCTCGGTCTCGCCGTCGGCGCGGCGGCGCTCCAGTGGACGCTCTACATGGGCTTCTTCTCCTTCTACGCCGCCTCCTGCGTCGGACTCTTCACGCTCGCCGTCGCCCTGCGCGCGGCGCCGGGCGCCCGGCGCGACCTCGGTCTCGCCGGTCTGCTGTTCGTCCAGGCGCTGCTGCACCTGGCCGCCGCCGCGCTCACCGGCGCGGCGGTGGCCGCCCTGGAGGTGCTGGACGCGCGCCGGGGGGCGCGAATCCGCGCCCTGGGCCGGGCGGTCCGCTTCGGAGCGCCTGCCGCGGCGGTCGCGCTGCTCGCCGTCGCCGTGCAGCTCGCCTTCGGCGAGCCGCTCGCGCCGGATCCGAACCATCCCTGGCGCTACGAGACGGCGCCCCTGTGGACGCTCGCGAAGTGCTTCGTCGCCGGTCCCGGCTGGCGCGCCTGGCCGCTCACGCTGCTCGCGCTGGCGTCGCCGGTGCTCGCGCTGACGGTCGCCCGCGGCCGCTCGAGCCGGGACCGCGCGCTGCTGATCTCGGGCGCGGCCTTCCTCGCCGCCGCCGTCCTGCTCCCGCTGCACCTGCCGAACTGGGAGTACTTCTCGGTGCGCTTCGCGCCGCTCGGGGTCGTGCTCGGACTGCTCGCGCTCCCCGTCGAGCGGCTCCCGCGCGCCGGGCGCGGCGCCGTGGCGCTCTGCGCGGCGGCCTTCGCCACCGCCGCCACGGCGTGGGGCTTCGTCCACCACCGCGACCTCTACGCGCGCAGCGCGGCGGCCCTCGCCGGCCTCGAGGCCCCGGTGCGCAGCGAGGGAGCGCGCCTGCCGATCGTCCTCGATCCCTTCGCGGGTCGTGCCTTCGACGACGCGCGGGCCGACGTGCCCTACGTCGCCCCGTTGATGAACCTGGGAAAGCTCTACGCCACGGCCCAGGGTGGCATGGTGCCCTACACCTTCTCCGCCGACGCCGCGATCCACGGGGTGCTGCTCTCGCCCTGGGGACAGGAGCACATGCCGCCCGCCGTCGACCCGCGCTCCGTGATCCCGACGCTGGATCCCGCGAACGCCGGCAATCTCGCCCAGCGCGAAGCGGTCGCCACCTACTTCGCCGCCAACGGAGCGAGCTTCGACGACGTGATCTTCGTCGGCCGCCCGGAGGACGGCGATCATCTGCTGTGGCTCGGCTACCAGCCGCTGTGGCGCAAGGGAGGCGTGGTGCTGGCCCGCTTCCGGGGCTGCCCGCGGACGCTGCGCTTCACCGCCGACTCCCCGGTCGGCGACGACGACGTCCTCGAGCTGGGCTGGTTTCCCGCGCTCGATCCGGCCCGCCGCTACGCCCTGGCCCGGGCCCGCCGCGAACCCGATGGGGTGCGCGTGCTGCCGATGCGCGAGAGCTGCGGCGCGCTCTGGGTGCGCTTCGTGGATCCCCGTCTCGCCTGCGAGGGCGCCGACGCCGAGGGGCGCTGGCGGCTGCCGCCGGCGCGGTCGCCGCAGTCCGAGTGTCGCGTGGTGGAACGAGGGTCGGCCTCTCGAGGCCATTGATCGAGTTTCTTCGTTCCAATCAGAGCGATTTAGAGCCATTATTGGCTCTATCTTGTCATATAATCGGAACGCGCCGGAGTCGCGCGGGCGTGCGCGGGGGAGAGCAGCGTGTTGCTCGAGAACAAGGTGGTGATGATCCAGGGAGTGGGCCCCGGACTGGGCCAGCAGCTGGCGCTGGGGGCGGCCCGCGAGGGTGCAGACGTCGCGCTGGCGGCGCGAACCGAATCCGTTCTCGAGGAGGTCGCCGACAGGGTTCGCGCGCTAGGCCGGCGCGCGGTGGCGGTTCCGACCGACATCGCCGACCGCGGCCAGTGCCAGCGGCTGGTCGCACGCACCATCGAGGAGCTCGGACGCGTGGATGCCCTGATCAACAGCGCGATGATCCACGCCCAGGGCGAATTCGAGAGCGCCGATCTCGATGCCTGGCGGCGTGTGATGGACGTCAACTGCTTCGGCTATCTGAACGTGACCCAGGCAGTCGTGCCCCACATGAAGAAGCAGGGCGGGGGAGCCATCGTCATGGTGAACACGATGAGCTCGAAGGATCCGCTGCTCGGAACCGGCGCCTACGCGACCTCGAAGGGCGCCGTGGCGGCGGCCACGCGGGCGCTCGCGAAGGAGCTCGCTCCCCACGGCATCCGCGTGAACCAGGTCTACATCGGCTGGATGTGGGGTCCGCCCGTGCAGGGGATGCTGGCTCTGGGCGCGAAGGCGCAGGGCATATCGGTCCAGGAGATCAAGGCCGGCATCGAGAAGGACATCCCGCTCGGTCGCATGCCGGAAGACCGCGAGTGTGCGAACGCCGTGCTCTTCCTCGCGTCGGATCTGGCGAGCGTCATCGTCGGCGCGTCGATCGACGTGAACGGCGGCCAGCTGCTGGGCATCTGATCTCGGGCGACGTCACTTCTCGGCCCACCCGTTCCAGTAGGTGATCTCGGCCGCCGGGGGCCGGGAGGCGGGCTTGAAATCGGTGCCCTTCGTGTAGGCCACGGGGAGCAGCCCGACCTGGGAGACGTCGGACGGAATGCCGAGGAGCTGCGCGACCTCGTCCTCGCGCACCAGGTGCAGGGTGGTGAGCACCGAGCCGAGTCCCCGGCTCCGCAGGGCGAGCTGGAAGCTCCAGACGGCCGGATAGATCGATCCGTAGAGCGCGGACGCGGCGAGCGCGAGCATCGGCTCCTTCGGGTCGAGCCGGCCGTGAATGCACGGGATCACGAACACGGGCACTTCGTCGAGGTGCTCGGCGAGGAACTGGGCCGAGTCGTAGACGCGACGGGTCTGGGCATCGCTCTCGGGCACCTGCGCGCGCGCGCGCGGGAACGCCTTCTGCCCGAGCTTGCGGTAGATCGCGGAGATCGCGCCGCGAAGCTCCGGGTCGGTCACCACCACCCAGCGCCAGCTCTGCTGATTCGAGGCCGTGGGCGCCTGCTGCGCCAGACGGATGCAGTCGAGGATCACACCGGGCTCGACCGGCCGACTCAGGTCGAGCCGCCGGCGCACGGCGCGCGTGGTCGAGAGCAGGCGATCGGCAGCCTCGAGGTCGAAGGGAGAAGACACGGGGCTACGCCGTCGGAAGCCGGAGGTAGCGCTTCGCCAGGATGTTGCGCTGCACCTCGTTCGTGCCCGTGGTGATGGTTCCCTTGATCTCGGCGCGCCAGTTGCGCTCGAAGCGGCCTTGGATCGGCGCTTCCGGTGTGTCGCGGAGCACGCCGCGCGGCCCGAGGTAGTCGAGCACGTCGTCGGCCAGATTCTGCCTCTCCTCGGTGGTCACGATCTTCAGCATCGACCCTTCCATCCGCGGAACATCCCCCCGCGCGAGGACCTCCATGCCATCGATGAAATGGCTGCGTGCCCCCTCGACCCGGACCGCGTGGCGTGCGACCAGTCGGCGCAGGTTCGGATCGCTCCAGCGCTGCGGGTCGGAGCGTGCCCAGGCGATCAGCTCGTCGAGGTCGCGGAGCAGGTAGCTCACTCCCTGGCACTGGAGACGATCGAAGTCGAGCGCTTCCAGCACGTACTGCCAGCCACGATTCTCCTCGCCGACCAGGCGGCTCGCCGGGACACGCACGTCGTCGAAATAGACCATGTTGGTGCGATCGTCGCCCATGGTCTCGATCTCCTGAACGAGCATGCCGGGCAGGTGGTTGTCGATCAGGATCAGGGAGATGCCGTCGTGACGGGGCGCAGCGGGATCGGTCCGACAGGCGAGCCAGATGTAGTCGCAGTAGTGGGCACCGCTCGTCCACATCTTCTGGCCGTTGATGACGTACTCGTCGCCGTCGCGGCGAGCGCGCAGACTCAGATTGGCCAGGTCGGAGCCGGCCTCGGGCTCGCTGTAGCCGATCGCAAGGCTGATCTGGCCTTTCATGATGCGCGGCAGGAACTCCTTCTTCAACGCGTGGGAGCCGTGACGCATCAGCGTGCGCCCGAGCATCGCGATGTCGATGGAGGCGGTCGGCATGTGGGCGTACTCGAGCTCGTCCTGGAGGACCACCTGGTAGGTCTCGACCAGCCCGTGACCGCCGAATTCGCGGGGCCATGCGACACCGAGCCAGCCGATCTCGCCCAGGCGCTCCAGGAAGCGCGCCTTCTCCGGGGTTTCGCGCTGCGGGTTCAGATCCTGCCGCGCCGCATCGAGATCGATCTCGCGCTCGAGGAACTCGCGCACCTGCTCCCGGAACTCCTCGAGGGTCGGCGCCGGTGTGTAGCTCGCTGGCGCGGGTGCCTCGGGCTTCGGCACGAGGTAGCGATCGCGGACCAGCGGCAGGCTCTTCAGCTCGCGCGCGATGCGCTCCAGATGGAAGTCCACGCCACCCCAGGCCTGCTCGGCGCACTTCGCGCGACGGCTGAAGTGGTGGACGTGCATCTCCAGGGACACGCCGATCCCGCCCCAATACTGGTGGCAGCGCCGAGCCACCTTCACGAAACCCGTCGTCCCCTGGACGAAGGCCAGGGAGGAGAAGCGACGCGCGTCGGGAGAGCCTTCCTGCAGCGCGCGCGCCGCGCGCCGCGCCATCGTCTCGCACTCCACCGCCGCGATCGCACAATCGGCCAGACCGTGCTGCACCGCCTGGAAGCTGCCCAGGGGGACCCCGAACTGTCGCCGCTGGCTCACGTAGTCGACTGTCATCTCGAGCAGTCGACGTGCCCCTCCCGCGCACCAGGCAGCATGCATGACGGCAGCGCGATCGAGGGCGGCTTCGAGAGCGACTTCGAGAGCGGCGCCTCGGATCTCCAAGCACCGCGCGCGGGCCCGATGGAACGCCACGGCGGCCCACGGCGCGCCCGCCATCGAGGGCAGCGGGGTAATCGTGACCCCCGGGTCCCCGGGATCGACCGCGGAGATGCGCAGCGTGCCGTCGGTGTCGCGCGCCGGAACGAGCAGGAGGTCGGCCAGGGCCGCGCCCTCCACGAAGGAGCGCTTCCCCGTGACCCGCTCCCCGCGCAGCTCGACACCCTGCCCGGGCTGCCAGCGGCCCGCTTCGTCGGTGACGACGAGGACCGGTCGCCGCCGACCCGCGGCAATTTCGGACAGGAGCTTCCGGGCGTAAGCGCTGTGGTCGTGCTCCATCGCCGCCACCGCGGCGACGGTCACGGCGATGAAGGGCGGTGGGAGCAGGACGCGCCCCAGCTCCTCGCACAGCACCTCCAGATCCGAGGCTCCTCCTTCGGCTCCTCCCAGTTCCTGGGGCAGGCATAGTCCGAGCCAGCCCAGGTCGGCCATCTCTCGCCAGGTCTCGTCGTCGTGGCGGTTCGGGTGGTTCTCGCGCTCGGTCAGTGCGTCGAGAGCCGCGTTCTCCTCCAGCCAGCTCCTCGAGGTCTTGGAGAGGATCTCCTGGTGCTCGGGAAGCTGCATGTTGGAGACCCCCCTGTGCGGCCCGACGCGGCGGCGGTGGCTAGACGAGCAGCGCCGCCGGAGGACCGGGCCGCCGGCGGCGCGCTACGACACTTCTCGATGCTTTGGTGGGCGAGCCGGACCCTCAGGCTGTTGCACGGACTCTCTTCACGGAGGCGCGCCGCCGGCGATCGAGACCGCCGAGCAACAGCAACCCGCCGATCCCGGCACCGAGCAGCGCCGTATTCCCGGGCTCCGGCGCGAACTGGTAGGTGAGCACGTTCACACCCGAGAGGTGGTTGATGCCGAAGGCGCCGGCATTGAAGGAGCTGAACAGGAACGGAGCCACCAGCTGGACGGTCCCGGTCTGGCCGTTCGGCGTCCGGTTGTCGTACCCGGTGATCGTCACCGTGGTATTGCGCGCTCCGGCATTGTCCTTCCCGATGGCCACGCCCGTCGTCCACGGGAAGAAGTTCGCCCGCAGGAAGATC
>Ga0315553_10000284_pt1 | contig 47337 bp, 42 predicted proteins | sample SalMarSW160140MG_FD_203099 | JGI IMG/M metagenome (GOLD analysis project Ga0315553, IMG submission 203099) | Salt marsh sediment microbial communities from the Plum Island Ecosystem LTER, Massachusetts, United States - Salt Marsh Sediment SW1601-40 ...
ACCTTCCTGGCCGTGTACGCCCACGGCCGCAGCGCCGACCTCGTCGACCACTGCCTCGAGCTGTGTTCGAAGCCGCGGATCTTCGAGTGGAATCTATTCCACGCCTGGCTGCCGGGGCAGGCGTGCTTCGATCTCGACGGCGTGCTGTGCCGCGACCCGACGCCGGAGGAGAACGACGACGGGGACCGCTACCGCGACTACGTCGCGACCGTGCCACCGCTGGCGCGGCCCGCCTATCCGATCCGCCGCATCGTGACCAGCCGACTCGAGAAGTACCGGCCCGAGACCGAGGCCTGGCTCGCCGCCAACGGGATCGAGTACGAGCACCTCCATCTTCTCGACCTCCCCTCGGCCGAGGAGCGGCGGCGGCAGGGGGCCCACGCGCCCTTCAAGGCGAGCGTCTACGCCCGGGATCCCGAGGCGCTGCTGTTTGTCGAGAGCGATCCCGGCCAGGCACTCTCGATCGCGCGCCGGTCGGGCAAGCCCGTGCTCGACTACCAGAACAAGCGGCTGGCGGACCCCACCCGCCTGACCGTCGCGCACCAGGTCCACCAGGCGCATCGGCTCTCCCAGCGCGTGCGGGCGGGCCTGCTGCGCCGGCTCCGTCGGCTGCGACCGGGCTGGCTGCCCTTCCCGTAGCCTTCGCCCCCCTCGCCGGGGTGGGATTCCGTTAGCATGACGCGCATGCGCTGCCGCGTTCAGCCCAGCACGGCGACCCTCGGCGCCGTCGTCACCGACGTCCGGCTCGCGGTGTTGGGGGAGGAGCAGTGGCGCGCGATCGAGGCGGCCTTCCTCGAGCACGCGGTGCTGGTGTTTCCCGGCCAGCATCTCCGGCGCGACGAGCAGGTGGCGTTCGCCCGCCGCTTCGGCGAGCTCGACCCGCTGGTGTCCCAGGCCGGCACCGTCCCGATCAGCAACCGCCGCCCCGACGGATCGCTGAGGGACGCCGGGGATCCCGTGAAGCAGATCCTGCTCGGCAACGAGGGATGGCACACGGACAGCTCCTACATGCCGCTCTCGGCGAAGGCCTCGATCCTCTCCGCCGAAGTCGTGACCGAGGAGGGCGGCGAGACCGAGTGGGCCGACATGCGCGCCGCCTACGACGCGCTGCCCGAGGCGATGCGCGAGCGGATCGCGGGCCTCGCCGCCCATCACTCCCTCAAGTACTCCCAGGCGCGAGCCGGGTTCGCGAGCGAGCCCGATACCTCGTTCCGATACGGCCTGGAGCAGGACGACGCGCCGCTGCGTCCGCTGGTGAAGGTCCACCCCGTCACCGGCCGGCCGGCGCTCTTCATCGGCCGTCATGCCTACGGGATCCCCGGCCTCGCCGAGGCGGAGTCCGAGCGGCTGCTCGAGGAGCTGCTGGCCTTCGCGTGCGCGCCGCCGCGGGTGTGGAGCCATCGCTGGCGGCCCGGCGACGTCGCGATCTGGGACAACCGCTGTGTGTTGCACCGCGCGCGCCCCTACGATCCCGGCGTGTCCCGCGTGTTGCACCACACCCGGATCGCCGGCGACCCGGCGACGGAGTCCGGGCTGCCGGTGGCCTGACGGAGGTGATGCGCCGGAGTCGACGAGCGGTCCTCGCGGCCGGAGTGGCCGCGTGGCTCGCGGGCTGCGGCGAGTCCGAGCCGGCTGCAGAGCGCGCGGCGGTGCCGGCGTCGGAGCCGCCCGTGTACGCGGGACGTGCCGTCTGCGCCGAGTGCCACCCCGACCAGGTCGCCGCCTTCGAGGGCTCCTACCACGATCTGGCGATGGCGGTGCCCGCCGCCGCCACCCTCGAAGGCGACTTCGACGACGCGCGCTTCGACGGCGCCGGCGGACCCGCGCGCTTCCACCGCGCCGATGGCCGCTCCCGAGTGGGGGCCCTCGGTCGCGACGGCGAGCCCGTGGATCGGGAGGTGGCCTGGGCCTTCGGCACGGCACCGCTCCAGCAGCTTCTGCTGCCCGCGCCCGGCGGACGCCTCCAGGCCTTCGGCGTGGCCTGGGACGCGCGTCCGGCGGAGGCGGGCGGCCAGCGCTGGTACGCCCTCTTCCCCGACGCGCGGCCCGGCGACCCGCTTCACTGGACCGGGTACGAGCAGACCGCCAACCACCAGTGCCTCGAGTGTCACACCACCGGCTACGCGAAGGGCTACGACGCGGCCGCCGACGCCTACGCCAGCCGTTGGAGCGAGGAGGACGTGTCGTGCGAGGCGTGTCACGGGCCGGCCTCGCGGCACGTCGCGTGGGCCCAGTCGGGCGCGCGGAACCCCGAGCGCGGCGACGGTCTGGTGGTGAGCTTCGCCGGGCCGGGCCGCTGGGTGCTCGCCCAGGGAGCTCCGATCGCGCACCGCGACGGGCCGGGAGCGCCCGGTCGCGCCGAGGCGGACGTGTGCGCGCGCTGCCATGCGCGCCGCGAGCGCTATGCGGACGACGACCGCCCCGATCGCCCCTTTCTCGACGCCCACCGCCCGGCGCTGCTCGAGGCCGATCTCTACTACGCCGACGGGCAGCCGCGCGCGGAGGTGTACGTGTGGGGCTCCTTCCTCCAGAGCCGGATGGCCGCGGCGGGCGTGACGTGCAGCGACTGCCACGATCCGCACTCGCTGCGCCTGCGCGCGGAGGGCAACGCGCTGTGCGGCGGCTGCCACCGGCCCGAGGTCTACGACGTTCCCGCCCACCACCACCACGCGGCCGGGTCCGAGGCGGCGCGCTGCGCGACCTGTCACATGCCCACCACCACCTTCATGGGCGTGGACGCCCGGCGCGAGCACGCCTTCCGCGTACCGCGACCGGACCGGGACGCGGCGCTCGGCTCGCCCGACGTCTGCACCGGCTGCCACACGGACCGCGATCCGGGCTGGGCGGCCGCTGCGATCGAGGGCTGGTACGGGCCCGAGCGGCCGCACGCCTTCCGCTTCCCCGAGGCGCTCGCCAGCGCCCGGGCGAGCCGTCCCGACGCGGCAACCCGACTCGTGGAGGTGATCGGCGACCCCGAGGAGCCGGCGATCGCGCGCGCCACCGCCGTCCGCGAGCTCGGCGATCGCCTCGACGCCGGCGCGCTCGCCGCGCTCGAGGGCGCTCTGATCGACCCCGATCCGATCGTGCGCATGGCCGCCGCCGAGGCCGCGGAAGGTCTGCCGCCGGAGCTCGCGCTCGCGCGGCTGCGCCCGCTGCTCTCGGATCCGCAGCGCGCCGTCCGCCTGGCCGCCGCACGCGCGCTGGCGGGCGTGCCCCCCGAGCTCTGGGACGGCCGCGACCACGCCCGGCGCGCCGCCGCCCTCGACGAGGTGCGCGCGGCCGCGCGGCGCAATGCCGACCGGCCCGAGTCGCACCTGGGTCTCGCCCTGCTGGAGCTGCGTCTCGGACGGCTCGAGGAGGCGCGCCGCGAGGCCGAGACCGCGCTGGCGATCGATCCGGGCTCGATCCCGGCGGCGGTCAACCTGGCCGACGTGCTGCGCGCCCAGGAGCGCGACGACCAGGGCGAGACCGTGCTGCGCGACGCGCTCGCGCGCGCACCCGAGAGCGCGGAGCTGCACCACGCCCTCGGCCTGCTGCTCGTGCGACAGCGTCGCCGCGACGAGGCCGGCTCGGAGCTCGCGCGCGCCGCACAGCTCGCCGACGACGGCCGCTTCACCTACGCCTACGGCCTCCTGCTCGTCGAGAGCGGGCGCGACGCCGAGGGTCTGCGCACCCTCGAACAGGCCCTGGTCCAGCGCCCCGGAGACCGACGGCTCCTGTTCACTCTCGCCACCCTGCACCGCGATCGCGGCGAGCGCGAGGCGGCGATTCGCTATGGGCGGCGCCTCGTCGAGGCGGCGCCGGGCGATCCGGGCGCAGCTCAGTTCCTGGCCTCCCTCGAGCTGGAGGGCGGGTCTCAGTAGGAACCGGGGACGCTCGTCGCCTCTCGTTCGAAGGGGTAGACGATCTTCCAGTCGCGCTTCATGTCGACCACCGTCCAGCCCCGCACGGCCGCCTCGTCCAGCGCCGCGTCGAGCCGGCCGATCGACGACTTGCGGTCGTAGGCCCACTCGCGCCCGGCGTCGGTGTGGTGCACGAGCAGACCGAAGCGCGGGCCGGCGGCGAGCGTGGTCCACTGGAGCATTTGGAGGTCGCCGTCGGAGTTGCCGAAGGCGGCGATCGGACGGCGGCCGATGAAGCGGTGGATGCCGACCGGCTTGCCCGCCTTGTCGTCGAGGAAGTCGAGCTTCGCGAGCCGCACCAGGACCGGCACGCCATCGCGGAGCTGGTACTCCGTCTCGATCGACGATCCCACCACCTGCTGCGGCGGGACGCCATAGGCCTCCTGAGCGAACACGCGCAGGAAGTCCTGGCCGCCGCCCGAGACGATCCAGGTCTGGAATCCGTTCTCGCGCAGGTAGGCGAGCAGCTCGAGCATCGGCTGGAACACGATCTCGGTGTAGGGCCGGTCGAAGCGCGGGTGGCGCGCGGTGGCGAGCCAGTCGCGCACGATCGCCGCGAACTCGTCGGTGGTCATGCCGGCGTGGGAGGCCATCACCAGCTCGAGGATCCCGTGCTCGCCCGAGGCGGCGATCGTCCTCGTGTCGCCCTCCAGCACCGCCTGGAAGGGCTGGGTCGTCTTCCACTCCGGGTGCTGGGGAGCCAGGGCCTTCACGCGGTCGATCGCGAAGGCGAGCTGGAAGTACATCGGCTGCTCGCTCCACAGGCAGCCGTCATTGTCGAAGACCGCGATCCGCTCGTCGGGCGGGACGAAGTCGGCTCCGCCGGCGAGCGTCACCCGCTCGACGAAGCCCACGATCGCCGCGCGGGTCGGGCCGTCGTTCCAGGACGGAAGCGGATCGGCGTAGGCTGCCGCGGCTGCGAGGACGACGGCCCCCACCGCGGCCCGACGCCTCCACGGGTGCGACATCGGTCAGCCTCCCGAGGGGGTGAGCACTTCCATCACCTGATCGAGCGAGAAGCTGGCCGCCTTCTGGCGCGGCGGAAACTCCTTGAAGGTCGCGATGAAGTTCCCGACGTAGGCCTGGGCCGGCACCAGCAGGTAGGCGTGGTCGAGCACCCAGTCGTAGTAGGTGTTCGAAGTGATCTCGGCGCGCTCGTAGGGATCGCGGCGAAGGTTCTCGATCAGCGGAACCCGGAGCGGGACGAAGGGCTCCATCCACACGCGGAGGGTGCCCGGGGACTTCTGCTCCATGAAGATCAGCTTCCAATCCTCGTAGCGGAGTGCCGTCAGGTCGCCGTCGTCGGAGAAGTAGAAGATCTCCTTGCGCGGGCTCTTGTCCGTCTCGCCGGTGAGCAGCGGGAGGATGTCGTAACCGTCCAGGTGCACCTTGTACCTGCGGCCGATCGCCTTCACGCCTCCCTTGAGCAGCTCCGCCTTGATGTTCGGGTCGCCCGCGGCATCCAGGAAGGTCGGCAGCCAGTCCATGTGGTGCACGATCTCGTTGGTGACCGAGCCGGCCTCGATGTGACCCGGCCAGCGCACCATCGCGGGCACGCGCCAGCCGCCCTCCCAGTTGGTGTTCTTCTCGCCGCGGAAGGGCGTGGCCGCCGCGTCGGGCCAGGTGTTGTAGTGGGGTCCGTTGTCGGTGGAGTAGAAGACGATCGTGTTGTCGGCGATTCCGAGCTCGTCGAGCTTGTCGAGCAGCTTCCCGACGTGCATGTCGTGCTCGACCATGCCGTCGGAGTACTCGTCCTGGCCGGAGATCCCGCGATGCTCGGGCTTCACGTGGGTGCGGAAGTGCATGCGCGTTCCGTTCCACCACACGAAGAAGGGCTTGCCGGCAGCGTGCTGCTCCTCGATGAAGGCGGCCGCCCGGTCCGAGGTCTCGTCGTCGATCGTCTCCATCCGCTTCTTCGTCAGCGCCCCGGTGTCCTCGATCTTCTGCTTCCCGTTCGGCTGGGCCCAGGAGTGGATCACGCCGCGCGGCCCGAAGCGCTCGCGGAAGGTCGTCTTGCCGTCGGCGAGGACCATGCCTCCGGGATAGTCCTCGTTCTCCGGCTCCTCCTCGGCATTCAAGTGGTAGAGGTTGCCGAAGAACTCGTCGAAGCCGTGGTTCGTCGGCAGGTGCTCGTCCTTGTCCCCGAGGTGGTTCTTGCCGAACTGGCCGGTGGCGTAGCCGCGCGCCTTGAGCAGGCCCGCGATCGTGGGCTCCTCCTTGCGCATGCCCAGATCCGCCCCGGGCAGGCCGACCTTCGAGAGGCCGGTGCGGAACACGCTCTGCCCCATGATGAACGAGGCCCGGCCGGCGGTGCAGGACTGCTCCCCGTAGTAGTCGGTGAAGATCATCCCCTGGTCGGCGATCCGGTCGATGTTGGGCGTTCGGTAGCCCATCAACCCGCGCGTGTAGGCGCTGATGTTCGACTGGCCGATGTCGTCGCCCCAGATCACGAGGATGTTGGGCTTGGCGCCCGCTTCCTCCGCGGCCACTGCTGAGCCAACGTGGACGAGACAGATCGTGCTCAGTACGGCACTGAGGACGCGAAGCTGGGTGCGCATGGAGATCCTCCTCGGCGAGACCGGACCACCATAACGCCTCGTCCTAGACGAGCGACCTCGCGTCCTCGCGCCTCACGGCGGGATCCTCGCGGAGCGGGTGCGATAGGCGCGTTGCTTTTTCACCCCGGATCCTGCGATCGGCGGGCGATTCGCCGGAATCCGCTCCGCCTCGATCGTTGCCGGATGCCCGGTCGAGTTGCCGACGGGCCTCCCGGCGGATCCATCGAGGGCTCTCCAGTGGGACTCCGCAAAGGAGCGTCGACACTTGCGCGCGGCTGAACCCTTGCTGAACGCGCGTTGCGTCCCCGCTGCATGCCTCCGCCCACTTCTCAAGGGTCGCCGCGCGCCGGCCGATCCGATCCCGGGGGCCGGAGGAGCCATTGGAACACGGACGGCGCCTGTACGACCTCGTCGCATGGGTCGCGGTGACAGCGCTCGCGTGTCTCGTCATCGGCACCGGGCTGGCGCGGCCCGTGACGAGGCTCACGGCCGACGCGCTGCTGCGTCTGGCCTCGGAGCGTCCGCCGGCCCCGCCCGTCGGCCAGCCGGACGTCGTGCTGGTGGCGATCGATCCCCAGAGCCTGCGGGCGCGGCCCGACTGGCCCTGGCCGCGCACGCTGCACGCCGAGGCGGTGCGCCGCCTGCACGCGTCCGGGGCGAAGGCGATCGCCCTCGACGTGGATTTCTCGACCGAGCGCGGCGACGAGGCCGACGCGGAGCTGGTGCGTGCCGTCGCCGAGGCGGGGAACGTGGTGCTGGCCGCCTTCCGCCAGATCCAGGTGCTGCCGAACGGCGCGGTGCTCGAAATCGCGAACGCGCCATTTCCCGCGCTCGCCCGCGCCTCGGCCGCCGTGGGCAGCGTGCACATGCAGGTCGACTCGGACGGCGTGCTGCGCCGCAGCCCCCACGGCATAGAGATCCAGGGAGACCGCCACAGCTCGCTCGCCGAGGCGACCCTCGACGTGGCGACCGGCCGCGCGCCGGGGCCGGGCGTCGGTTCGTTTCCCGTCGACTATCGCCGCAGCGCCCCGGCGATCCCTGTCCTCCCGATGATCGACGTGATCGAGGGGCGCTTCGACCCGCGCGACGTCGCGGGTCGCGTGGTGCTGATCGGCGCGACCGCCGCCGAGTTCCAGGACCTCTGGCCCACGCCGGTCGGGCCGGCCGAGCCGGGCGTGTGGATCCAGGCGATCGCGCTGCGCACCGCCGCCGCGGTGCGCGCCGGCAAGCCGGTGCTGCGCCACGCCTCCACCGCCGAGGCCACCGCGGTCGTCGCGCTGCTGCTGCTCGTCGCCGCGGTGCTCGGTCGGGGATCCGACCGCACCCACGTCCGGCGCAGCGCGGCGCTCGTCGCGCTCGCCGTCACCTTCGCGCTCGCCTCCGCCGGACTGCTGGTGGCGCGGGGATGGCTCTTCGATCCGGTGGTTCCGCTGGGCGCGCTCGCCGTGCAGCACGTCGTCGGGCTCGAGCGCGTCCGCCGGCGCTTCGGCGCGCGCATCGCGGTCGGCGAGCAGTCGATCGCCGCGCTGGCCCAGGTCGGCGAGGTCACCGCCGCGCCGACCTCCGGCGACGCCGGGCTCGGCGTGGCACTGGCGCTGCTCGGCGACGTGGTCGACGCGAGCGGCGTCGCGCTGCTGCGCGCTTCCCCGGAGCGCGGCCTCGACGGCCGCCGCCTGGACTGGCAGCGGCGCGGGGCGGGCGAGATCGGAGACCCGGACGCGGCGCTCGAGGTGCTCGAGGCGCGCCAGGTGCGCATCTTCGAGGGATCCCGGCCGGGGCGCGCCGGCGCGCCCGGCGTCGCCGTCTACACGCCGCTCCACGCCGGCGAGGTCCCGATCGGCGTGCTCGTCGTGGAGCGCGACCGGCTCGAGCCTCTCGACGCCACCCAGCTGCGCACGATCGCGACCGTCGGCACGCAGCTCGCTCTGTCCGCCCACAACCTGGTCCTGCTCGAGGATCTGCGCACCACCTTCGACTCCTCGATCGAGGCGATCGCCAGCGCGGTCGAGGCGCGCGACGGCTACACCGAGAAGCACTGCCGGCGGCTGGCCGCGTTCTCGAGCCTGATGGCCGAGCGCGTCGGGCTCGACGCCGAGGAGATCGAGGCGGTCCGGCTCGGGGCGCTGCTCCACGACGTCGGCAAGGTCGGCATCCGCGACGAGATCCTGCTGAAGCCGGGCCGCTTCACCCCGGCCGAGCGCGGCGAGATGGAGGGGCACGCGGACATCGGACACCGGATCATCTCCGGCATCCACGGCCTGCGTCCCACGACGCTCGCCTGCGTCCGCCACCACCACGAGCGCTGGGACGGCACCGGCTACCCGGACCACCTGCGCGGGGAGGAGACACCCCTCGCAGCCCGGATCGTGGCGGTGGTCGACGTGTGGGACGCCCTCTCCACGGCGCGCCCCTACAAGCCCGCGCTTCCCCAGGAGCGCGTGCGCGGCCTCCTGCGCAAGGACCGCGGCTCCCACTTCGACGCGGCGCTCGTCGACCTGTTCCTCTCGCTGCTCGACGAGGAGGGCGAGGAGCTGCTGGCCTGGGTCGATCGCGAGACGGGGTCGGCGCGATGAGCGCGCGACACGCGTGGCTGTGGGTCGTCCTGCTCGCCGCCGTGAGTCCGGCCCCGGTCCGCGCCGAGGAGCTGGGGCGCCTGCGCGCCGCCGCCGCCAGCCATCCCGACGACCGGGACCTGGCCTGGGCGCTGGCGCGCAGCCTCGCCGACGCCGAGCACGACGACGAGGCGGTGGCGGTGCTCGAGCGTCTCGTCGCGCGCTGGCCCGACGACGCGGCCGCCCAGCTGCGCCTCGGGACCCTGCTCGAGGATCGGGGCCGCCACCCGGAGGCGCTCGCGCACCTCGATCGCGCCGTCGCCCTGGACGCCGGCTCGGGGACCGCGCGCATGATGCTCGGGGTCGTGCTGGGCCGGCTCGGCCGCTTCGAGGACTCCGATCGCCAGCTCGTGCTCGCGTCGGAGCTCGAGCCGCGTCTGCGCGCCGAGAGCCTGCTCCTGCGCGGCATAGCGCGCATCGAGCGCGGCGAGCTGGAGGTCGGCTTCCACCTGCTGGAGGAGGCGATCGAGCTCGATCCGCTGAGCGACGTCGCCGATGCGGCACGGCTGATCCTCGCGACCGAGCCGCGGGAGAAGAAGCCGCGGCTGCGCCTCCAGGCCTACGGCGGGATGGACTACGACTCGAACGTGACCCTGGACAACGGATCCACGCCCGGCCTGTCCTCGGACAAGGACGACGGCGCCGGCGTCTGGGGCGCGGTGATTGCCGGCGACGCGCTCGCCGGCGACGACCACACGCTGACCCTCGGCGCTCGCTACCACGAGCGCGACTACCTCCACCTCGACAAGTTCGACGAGCGGACCTTCCTCGGCTTCGTCACCGGCCAGCTGCGCTTCGGGCGCTTCGCCCTGCGCGCGTCCGGTGTTGGCTCCTACCTGATGCTCGGAGACTCGCCCTATCTCACCCAGGCGAAGCTGGAGCCGGACCTCCTGGTCTGGGTCGGCGAGCGGCTGGGCGTGGTGCAGATCGCGGCCAACGCGGAGGGTCACTTCTACGACGACGTTCCGCTGTTCCCGTCACTGGAGCGCGACGCGATCTCCTTCGGCGGAGCGCTCCGGCAGTTCGCGCCGATCCCCGGCTATCCGGGCGCGCGCGGCTCCTGGGGCTTCGAGTACGACCGCTTCGTGACCGAAGCCGACCGGGACGCCCTGGACTTCAAGGGAGACTACGACCGGCACGTCTACGGAGGCCGGGTCGAGGCGGACCTCCCGCTCTTCTGGAGCGTCGCCGCCGAGCTCTCCCTGGGCGTCACCGGCGAGATCTACGACCACGACAACCTGATCGACTACCTGTCCCAGCTCTCCGCCGACGGCGTGGCCCACGCCCGCCGCCGTCGCGACGTCCTGCTCGAGACCGGAGTCGCGCTCACCCGCCCGATCTTCGAGCACGTCGATCTCGAGCTGCGTTGGCGCTTCCAGGACCGCTTCTCGAACACCCAGATCTACGACTACGACCGCCACATCGTGGGCGCGCTGATCCGCGTCCGGACCTTCTGATTCCGTTCCTCAGCGTAAAGGAGAACCCCATGAGTCCGACGAACCAACGAACAGACGTTTTCCTCCGGCGCATCCTCGCGATCGCGCTGCTGCTGGCGCTCGTGCCCGCGGCGGCGCCGGCCGAGGACGCTGTGCTCGCGCGCGCGAGCGGCCGGGTCGAGGTGGGACGCGGCGAGCCCCCCGCCTGGCAGGCGGCGGTCCGCGGCGATGCGCTGGCACCGGGCGACCGGCTGCGCACGGGTCGCGACGGTCGCGCCGAGCTGGCCTGGCAGGGCGCCACGATCCGTCTGTACGGGGACTCGATGCTCCGGCTTCCGACAGAGGCCTGGGGCGCGAAGACCACCGGCGTCGATCTCCAGCGGGGATCGAGCCTGTTCGACGTGCAGCACCGCGACAGCGGATCCTTCGAGGTACACACGCCCGACGTGGTCGTCAGCGTGAAGGGAACGCGCTTCGGTGTCGGAGTGGACGGGGGTCCGGCCCAGGTGTGGGTCTACCGGGGGACGGTCGGCGTGCGAGCGCTGGCCCTCGAGGGTGCCCGCGAGGTGATGGTGCGCGAGGGGTTCCGCGCCGTCGGCGGCGCCGAGGGTCCGGCCGAGGTGTTCGTGCTCGACCACGGCGATCCCTGGAGCGGTTGGGCCGAAGGGCCGCCGCCGCGCAGCGCCGAGGCGGCGCCCCCCGCGCGCCGCGCCGACGACGCGGCGCGCCAGTCGGTGCACCAGGAGGCCCAGAGCCGCGCCCTCGCCCTGACCTTGGCGCGCCGGCCGGAGCTGGCCGATCGCCTCGCAACGATGCGCGCCCAACTGAAGGAAGAGGTGGATCGGGAGCGCGAGGACACGGGCGAGGCGCTGGAGGAGGCCTCGCTGGTGGATCCGGTGCTCGACGCCGGGTCCGAGGACGTCGAGCAGATTCTCAAGTCGCGCTACATCGAGCAGGTGCTGAGCTCCCCCACCGACACGCTGCAGGTGACGCTGTCCGACGATCGGATCATCGAGTGGACCAATCAGCAGGGCGTGACGTCGAAGGTCGAGGCCGAGGAGCTCGAGGACTTCCTCGCCGGCACGTCGTCGCTGCCGACGGACCTCGATACGGTGATCAGCGGGTCCGGTCGCGATCGCGAGGAGACCGCCGCGCTGCTGCTCGGGTTGATGGGTCGCTAGCGACGGGCGTCGCGGGCTCGGCGCGCCCGGTCATTCGGGGGCGCCGAGCCCCTCGTTCCGACGGGGCACCCGCGCGCACCACGCCCGGTGGAGCTGCTCCAGGATCGCTGGGTAGACGACCAGACGCCGGAAGGGATCGATCAACGCCATGTACAGGGACGTGATGCGCCCGACCGGGGCGACGTGGATCGCCCAGTACAGGCGGTAGCCGTCCACTCGCGGCTCGAGTGCGTACACCGAGAAGGCGTGGACGGTGGCGTTGCGGATCTCGCCGACCGCCTCGCGCTCGTGGACGTAGAGCGCGGTGAAGATCCCGTCCGGGCTGCCCGGCTCGACGGAGGAGCGCCGGCGGTCCTCGTCGGTCAGTCGGCTCCGGTAGGAGGGATCGGCCGCGGGCGGCGCGTCCCCGCGCCGCTCCGCGCGCGGGGACGTCTCGTCCCAGCCGAACAGGCGTCCGAGGAGCCGGCGCAGGGCGAAGAGCGAGCGCACCGCCGGATTCGCGCGCGCGCGCGAGCCGCCTGCGAGCAGCGCGCGGACGTCGGCGATCGTGCGATCGCTCCCGCCGCCCGGCAGCTCCACGCGCCAGACGTCGTGGAGCGGGACGTCCGCGAGCAGCGCATGGGCGCGCAGGGGCAGGGCGGCGTACTCGTCGGGGGTCGCGCGCGACCAGGGGCGCATGGCGGGCTCTCGGGGCGCGGGTCGACGCTAGCACCGGACGCCAGGGTCAGCCGACCCGCTCACAGATCGATCGCCAACCCCACCGTCATCCGGTAGTCGTTCTTCTTCGGCGTCTGTCCGTCCTCGTCGCGCGTGGGACCCTCGATCCGGTCCCAGGTGAAGGTGACGTCGAGATCGAGGGGGCCCCAGATGTCGAAGGAGAACACCGACGTGAGGTGGTGGTTGGTCTTGTCGAGGTCGGTGACGATCAGCTGGAGCTGGTAGGTCGTGTCCCAGTCGACGTCCTTCCACGGATCGAGCTCCAGGGTCGAGCCGAAGATCACCGCCGCGTCGTGCTCCGGGTCCTGGAGTCCCTGCTCGATCTGGTGGTAGTCGGTGCGCTGATAGCCACCGCCGAGGAGCACGTTCCAGTCGGCCCTGGGCCGGTCGAGGATGTCGTAGCCCACGCCGGCGCCGACGGTCGTGCGCAGCTCGATGTTCTGGAGGCGATCGCGGAAAGCCTCGGCGAGCGGCGCCACGACGTAGAATCGCCGTGACACGTAGTAGTTGAACTCCCCGTTCAGACGCTGATTGTTGGTGAGCTCGTCGCCGTCGGCCTCGCTGTAGGCGCTCTGGTAGCTCACGGTCGCCCGGGTGAGCGGTGTCTCCCGCCGGATCTGCGCGTTGATGTTGAGATCGGTCTGGTCCGAGTTTCCCGAGCGCAAGGAGAGGCCCAGCCCGACGTTCAGCGACCAGTAGTCGAGCTCGCGAAGGCCGCCCTCGATCATGTTCAGCAGCTCGTCGCGCGGGAACTCGAGGATCTCCTCGCCGGTGTCGATCCGGATCACGCCCCCGCGCATACCGGCGGTGCCCGTGAGGATGACCTCGTCGTCGTCTTCGTGGGTGAAGCGGTAGGTGTTGCGCCGGGCCGAGCGCAGCTCGGAGACGTCGTCCCAGTCGATCTCCAGATCGTCCAGCTCGTCGCTGTCGAAGTACACGGTCTCGTCGCTGATCAGCTCGATCGTGCCGCCCACCCACTCGCCGCTGGTCAGCTGGAGCCAGTCCTTCTCGTCCGGGGCGTACTCGGGCGGCCGCCAGGGGCCGATGATCGGGACCAGAGCGGGGCCGATCGAGAGCGGGCTCGGCGACTCGACCTCCGCCTCCTCGGCCCGAACCGGCGGACTCGCGAGGGCTCCCACAGCCGACGCGAGCAGCGCGAAGGCCACGGCTCTGCGCCTCGCCACGTCTCGAGTTCCTCCCTCCGGATCCATCACCCGCCGGTCGATCGGCTCGCAGCCGGAGGGACTCTGGCACGAAGGCGCGAGCCCGCGCCAGGGCCGACGCGATTTAGTCGGGCTGGCTCGTGCGCCACTGCCATAGCGCGTAGACGATTGCGAGCGGCCAGCACACGGCAGCGAGCAGCGCGAACAGGGGAATCGAGAAGCTCCCCTTCTCGGCCGGGCGCAGCGCGCGTCCGCCACGCTCTCCGTGCAGCTCATCGATCACCCGGGCCTTCTCCTCGAGAAGGCGATCGACGGCGAGTGGATCGCCGCAGTAGGGACAGCGGGCGGGCTCGCTCGCTCCGATCGCCACGGAAGTGGAGATCTTCGCTCGACAAGAGCTGCACTCCTCTACCTGGACTCGCAGTTGGCGAAGGCGGCCGTCCTGGATCCAGTCCGAGTGGCGGTCCCACACCAGGAACGCGCCGCCCGCGTTGTTGAGGTCGCGGATCGCGCGGTCCAGGGTCGCGGCGGTGAAGTCCGAGCTGGCCAGGAGATCGGCGGCGCGGATCTCGACATGCTCGTCGATCAGGCGCCGCAGGGCCCAGGCGCGCCGCTCCCGGCGACGTAGCCGGAACCCCGCGGCGAGCAGTCCGAGCGGAGCCGAGGCGCAGGCGAGCACCAGCCCGATGCCCCGGATCGATCCGACCGGATCCGAAAGGGAAACCGCGATCCAGATCGCCGAGCCGGCCAGCCACAACAGGCCCAGCGTCCACCCCGCGCGGAGCAGGGCGTCGTCGATCGAGAGGAGATCGGACCGGACCATCGCCTCGGCCATCGTCTGCGCGCCGAGCCAGCTTGACCCTGCGTCGCGGCGGGCCATGTCGCCGCCGAGGGAGCCACGCCCCCGGTGCGCCAGGCGACGCTGCGGCGCGCCACCGTCGCGCTGCTCACCTCGGGCGACGCCGACCTCGCGGCCTCCGCCCTGCGCGACCTCGTCCTCGCACCCGACGCAGCGCTCGTCGGCGTCGAGGACCTGCCCGATCGCCACGCCCGCCGCCGAGCGCGAGCTGGCCGCCGCCGCCGCCGACCATCCGGACGCCGGCCCGCGCCGGCGCGCCCGCGCCGAGCTCGCCAAGCGCGCTCGTTGAGCGGAGCCCGAAGCGGAGCAGCGCGAAAGCGATCGATCGACGAGCAGCTTTCCGGTATCAAGGGGTGCGCATGGCGCCGCCTCGAGCCCCGCTTCCGGATGCCGCCCCTCCCGATGCCCGGGGTGGGCCGGCCCGGCGCGATTCGATCAGCACCCTGTCCGCCCTCTCGATCGGAATCGGCGGCATGGTCGGGGGCGGCATCTTCGCGGTCACGGGTCTCACGGTGCAGCTCGTGCGCGGCGCCGCGCCGATCGCCTTCGTCGTGGCCGGAGCCGTGGCCCTGCTGACCGCCTGGTCCTACTGGCGCCTCACGCTCCGCTTCCCGAGCGCCGGCGGCACGGTCGAGTTCCTCAACCGCGCCTACGGCCCGGGACCCTTGACGGGCGCTCTGAACATCCTCCTGTGCTTCAGCTACGTGATCCTCCTGGCGGTCTACGCCTACGCCTTCGGCGCCTACGGCGCGAAGCTCGTCGCGACCGATCTCCGGGAGTTCGGCTTCTGGCAGCGCGCTCTCAGCAGCGGCGTCGTGGTCGCCCTGGCCTTGCTCAACTACTTCGGCGCCGCACTGGTGGTGCGCTCCGAGAACTTCTTCAACGCGGCGAAGATGGTGCTGCTCGCGATGTTCGTGATCGCCGGGCTCGCGATGCCGATGGACTGGGTGCGTCTGGCGCCCGACGACTGGGTGGGCCCCGTCGAGCTGGTCGCCGGCGCCATGATCATCTTCCTCAACTACGAGGGCTTCGAGCTGATCGCCAACGCGAGTCCGGACATCGAGAATCCGCGCAGGACGCTCCCGATCGCCTACCTCGGCGGGGTCGTGATCGCGATCGGGCTCTACGTCGCGATCGCGACGGTCGTGGTCGGCCACCTGGACTTCCCGTCCATCGCCCGGCACTCGGACTACGTGCTGTCGACGGCGGCCGAGGACTTCCTCGGCTCCGCCGGCGGGGTTCTGGTGGTGGCCGCTGCGCTCCTGGCCACGAGCTCGGCGATCAACGCCACGCTCTACGGCTCCGGGCGGCTCGCCTACCTGATCGCGCGCTCGGGCGAGCTCCCGGTGTCGCTCGAGCGCTCGATCCACGGGCAGCCGCTGGAGGGGATGATCGGGTTCGCCGTCTTGACCCTGCTGGCGGTGAACTTCCTGCCGCTCGCGGCGATCGCCACCATGGGGAGCGCCGGCTTCCTGCTGGTCTTCTTCGCCGTCAACGCGGCGAACCTGCGGCTGTCGGCCGACACCGGGGGACACCGCTGGATGTCGGCTCTGGCGGCCGCCGCCTGCGCGATCGCGTTCGTCGCGCTCTGCGGCCACACGCAGCGCGACCCGGCGACCCGCTGGCACCTCTGGGTGCTGGCCGGAATGGTGGTGGGCTCCTTCGCTGTCGAGCTGGCCTACCGCGCCGTCACCGGGCGCACGATCCGACTGCGCGAGAGACGGCGCCGGCCCTCCGTCTGATCGGCGATCGCCGCCTCAGATCTCCCGGTTCATCCGGAACCGCACCACGTCCGGCTTCGGCCGCTCCCAGTACCAGAGCTCCGGCGCCTGGTGCTCCTCGGCCATGCGGTTGCAGAAGCCCTGGGAGGTCCAGCACAGCACGTCGGGGTAGTCGCGGGCCTCGCTGTGCTGGATCATCCAGCGGTGCGCGTGCTCGCTGTCCTGCACCACCGCCGCCTTCCCGAAGTTCAGGATCGAGCCGGTGATCGAGGTGAGCAGGCGCAGGTCGCGGCCGAAGGCGGCGAAGCGCTCCTCGCGCGCCTCGCGCCCGACGACCTGGGTGCGTCGCAGGTATTCCATCTGCTGGTGGATGCCCGCGCGGATCAGGTTCTCGGCCGAGCGCCGGCCCGCGTCGATCAGGTACTGGTTGCTGCCTTCGCCCGGGTAGTCGCGCAGGAACTCGAGCAGGCGCCGGTACATCCGGATGTCGTACCAGCGCGCGGCGTCGATCGGGCCCGCCAGGATCTCGAGCTCGCCCGGCTCGAAGCGGCTCTGGAGCTCCTTCTCGGACAGCTGGGCCTTGGCCAGGTACTTCTGCATCACCTCGGCGTGGTTCGCGAGAATCGATCCCTTGATCGAGGGCGTGGCGGCCATCGGTCTCCCCATCACGTTGCGTTTCCGTTGCCGGATCCGCTTCGTGGTTGCGTCCATCCTCCCTATCGGAGGATCCGGCGGCGCGCTTCAGGGCCCGTCAGGCGGACGGTGCGAAATGCCCCATTCTGGGATACGGACGCGCTCACCGCGGGCCTTGCGCTCGCGACGCCGGTCTCGCCGACGCCGCGGGAGTACTACCCTCCGCGGCCATCCCGCCGCCCGCCCGCCAGGAGCCTCCCTCGTGTCCACTGCCCCGCTGCCCTTACAACGAGATCTCCCCACCCGCAACCGAGCCCTGGCGATGGCGCGCTCCGTGCGCGACGTGGTGCGAGCTCAGGCCGAGGCGTCGGAGCGCGAGCGCACGCTCACGAAGGAGACCGTCGAGGCGCTGTGGCGGAGCGGCCTGATGCAGGTCCAGAACCCGGTCGTGGCCGGCGGGCTCGAGCCCTCGATTCCCGAGCTGATCGAGGTGTACGAGGAGCTCGCCTGGCAGGACGCGTCGGTGGGATGGATCGGGATCGCAAACCTCCCCACCGCCGCCTTCGCCGCCGCCTATCTCCCCGACGAGGGCTTCGCCGAGGTCTTCGCCGCCCATCGCAACCGCGTGACGCTCGCGGGTCAGTTCGCTCCGAACGGGCAGGGCGTCGTATGCGACGGCGGCTACCGCGTCAGCGCCTCCTGGAGCTTCGGCAGCGGCACCGGGCACTCGGAGTACGTGGTCGGCGGCTTCATCCCGATGGTGGACGGCGTTCCGCGCATGGCGGCCGACGGCATCCTGCCCGAGCTCACCGTCGCGGTCTTCCCGCGCGACGAGATCGAGTTCCTGGACGGCTGGCACGTCACCGGCCTCAAGGGGACGGGAAGCTACGACTACCGGGTGGCGGACGCGTTCGTGCCGGAGCACCTCACGTTCCCGCTGTTCACGCGCGAGCCGAAGCGCGGTGGGCTCGTGTTCGAGCTGGGGATCATGCCGATCGTGGCGGCCGGCCACGCCGGCTGGGCGCTGGGCGTCTCGCGCAGCGCTCTCGACGACGTGATGGGGCTCGCGCAGTCGAAGGTGCGCATGGGCGAGCCGACGACCTTGGCCCACAAGCCGACCTTCCAGCGCGGCCTCGCCCACCACGAGGGGATGTGGCGCGCGGCCTGGTGCCAGGTGCGCGACGCGAACGAGCGCGTCTGGGAGCGCATGGAGGCGGGCGACGAGCTCACCCTGGCGATGCGCGCCGACCTGCGCCTCGCCGCCACCTACGCCACCGAGGCGGCGCGCGAGGTCGTGCAGTGGTGTCACCTGGCGTCGGGCACCACCGCGATCCGCGAGGGCAGCCGCCTCGAGCGCGCGTTTCGCGACCTGTACACCGGAACCCAACATGCCTTCATCAGCGAGAAGACCTACCTCGACGTCGCGAGCGTGATGCTGGGGCTGGTGGAGCAGAACCCGGGGCTCTAGGGCGCACCCATGATCGGGATCCCTTTCGAGATCGCGCTGGCGGGGGCGCTGGCCCTCTACATGGCGTGGGCGATCGGCGCCAACGACGTCGCCAACGCGATGGGCACCAGCGTCGGCTCCGGGGCGCTCACGATCCGCTGGGCGATCGTGGTCGCGGCCCTGCTCGAGTTCTCGGGCGCGTTCCTCGCCGGCGGCCACGTGACCGACACCGTGCGCAAGGGCATCCTCGAGATGGACCTCGTCTCCGGAGATCAGCTGCTCTGGGGCATGCTGGCATCGCTCGCCTCCGCGGCGACGCTCCTGCTCGGCGCGACCCGGCTCGGCCTGCCCGTCTCCACTACGCACGCGATCGTCGGGGCGATCGTCGGGTTCGGCACGGTGGCGATCGGCACCGATGCGGTGGTCTGGGCGAAGGTGGGACAGATCGTGGCGAGCTGGTTCACCTCGCCGCTGCTCGCGGGAGTGCTCGCCTACTACCTGTTCCAGATCACCCGCACCGCGATCCTCGACCAGGACGATCCGATCGCCAGGGTGCGCCGGATCGGCCCGCTGTTCTTCTTCTACGTCTTCTTCGTGATCGGGCTGGTCACCCTGTTCAAGGGACTCGGGAACCTCAATCTGAACCTCGACCTGCCCGACGCCCTGCTCGCCTCGGCGGCGCTCGGTGCGCTGGGAGCGGCCGCCGGTGCGCTGATCCTGCGCCATGTCCGCGAAGGCGAGCCGGTGGCGGGCCATCGCTTCAGCCGCGTCGAGCGCGTGTTCGTCGTGCTGCAGATCCTCACCGCGTGCTCCGTCGCCTTCGCGCACGGCTCCAACGACGTCGCCAACGCGATCGGACCGCTCGCCGCGATCGTCAACGTGGTCGAGGGGTCGGAAGTGGTCCAGAAGGCACCGGTCGCGCCGTGGATGCTCGCGGTGGGCGGGCTCGGCATCGTGCTCGGGCTCGCGACCTGGGGCTATCGCGTGATGGAGACCGTCGGCAGGAAGATCACCGAGCTGACGCCCAGCCGCGGCTTCGCCGCCGAGCTGGCCACGGCGACGACGATCGTGCTGGCCTCGCGGCTGGGGATTCCGATCTCCACGACCCACACTCTGGTGGGCGCCGTGCTGGGCGTGGGGCTCGCCCGCGGCATCGGCGCCCTCGATCTGCGGATCGTCGGCAACATCGTGCTGTCGTGGCTGGCGACTCTGCCGCTCGCGGCGGGCCTGTCGATCTTCTTCTACTACTTCTTCAAGGGCCTGCTCAGCTAGAGCGGGCCGGCAAGTCAGGAGAGCGCCATGGGCTGGATCGAGAAGCTGGTGGGCCGATCGCCGATCCGGCCCATGCAGGAGCACATGAAGGCGGCCGCCGTGTGCGCGCGCGAGATCATCCCGCTCGTGGAGGCGATGGCCACCGGCGACAAAGCGGCGATCCGCGAGCGCCGCACCGCGATCGACCGACTCGAGCACGCTGCGGACGAGATCAAGCACGACATCCGGAGCCATCTCCCGCGGCGCCTGATGCTGCCGGTGGAGCGCCGCGATCTGCTCGAGATCCTCGACTTCCAGGATTCGATCGCCGACGTGACCCAGGACGTCGCCGAGCTCGCCGACCAGCGCGCGATGCACCTGCCGGCCGGCCTGGTCGAGTCGATCCAGGCGCTGGCGGCGCGGGTCGTGGTCGCCTGCGACCAGGCCGAGCGCATCGTCGCCGAGCTCGACGAGCTGCTCGAGACCGGCTTCGCCGGTCGCGAGGCATCGCGCGTCGAGGAGATGATCGCGGAGCTCGGCCGCATCGAGAGCGAGACCGACGCCCTTCAGGACACGGCGTGCCGCAAGCTCTTCGCCCTCGAGGACGAGCTCGGCATCGCGACCGTCTACTGGCACCAGATCATCCTCTGGATCGCCGACATCGCCGACTACGCCGAGCGCGTCGGCAACCGGCTGCGCCTGCTGATCGCGAGCTGAACCGGAGGTCCGGGCCGGTCGTCGCTCTCAGCTCGGGTCGTCGCGCAGCACCCAGCCGAACACCAGCACGTCGTGCTGCTCGAGCTGGAAGGAGCGCCAGGGCGCCTGGGGCTCCTCGAAGAGCCGCCAGCGGTAGACCGACACGCGTCGGGAGCTGGGGGTGCGCCGTCGCAGCACGATCTCCCCGTCGGGGCGCGCGTGGAGCCGATAGGCGAGCCCCCCGGCGGCGCTCAGCGCCGTGGCGACCGTCGCACCGGCCTCCAGGCGCGTCCGTCCCGTCCGCTCGACGGCTCCGGAGATCACGACCTCGATCTCGCTGTAGCGAACGCTCACGCCGGCAGAGGGTATCGCGCGCCTCAGCGCTGCGCCTCGGCGCGGAGAGCACCTCGGCCGCGACGCGGGAGAGTAGACTGGCGCCATGCTCTCCAGGCCTCGGCGTCCTCCCATTCCCCTCGGTCCTCTGATCGCCGCGGCGCTGGCCGCGGCCCTCGGCGCCGGGCCGGCCTCCGCGTCGAGCGTGATCGTGAAGCTGCACTCCGAGGGTGCCCACGCCGTCACGGAGTGCGCCGAGCACCTCACCCTGCGCAACGAGCCCTTCGCTCCGGCCACCGCCGATCGCTCCGACTCCCTGGATCGCCTGCGGCAGGACCTCGGCGTACGCTCGATGCAGGCGATCTTCCGCCGCTCCGACGGCCGGCCCTTCGACCGGCAGCGGAGCGCGCTGCGCCAGCGCCTGGCGGCGGAGGCGTCGTCGCATTCGCGCACCCGGGGTCCGACCCCGGAGCCTCCGGATCTCGCCCACGTCTACCGCGTGGAGCTGGCGCCGGGCGTCGACCCGCAGAGCGCCGCCGCCCGCTTCCGCGAGGATCCCCACGTCGTCTACGCGCAGCCGAACTACACCGTCGAGGTCGACCGGCTGCTCGACGACCCCCTGCTGCTCTCCGAGGGCACCTGGGGCCAGCCCTATCCGGATCAGTGGGGCGTGTACGCGATCGGCGCGCCCGAGGCGTGGGACACCACGCTGGGCGAGGGCGTCGTCGTGGCGGTGGTGGACACCGGAGTCGACCTGGCCCATCCCGACATCGCCCCGAACCTGTGGGTGAACCCGGGCGAGGATCTCGACGGCGACGGCGTGGCCGAGCCCGAGGACCGCAACGGCGTGGACGACGACGACAACGGCTTCGTCGACGACCTCCAGGGCTGGGACTTCCAGGGGGAGGGGCAGCCGGGCGAGGACGGCCTGCCGATCGGGGACGCCGATCCCCAGGACGAGAACGGCCACGGAACCCACGTCGCCGGCATCGCCGCCGCGCGCGGCGACAACGGCCTCGCGATCGCCGGCGTCGCCCCGCGCGCCACGGTGATGCCCGTGCGCGTGTTCCCGCCCGTGGGCTCCGCCGAGGACGCGGTGGTGTGGCGCGGTGTGCTCTACGCGGGAATGAACGGAGCCGACATCGTCAACGCGAGCTTCTCCTGCGGCACCGTCTGTCGCGAGGATTCGCTCGGCGAGGAGGTCGTCCTCTATTTGTCGCAGATCGGTGTCGCGTACGTGACATCGGCGGGGAACGCCGCTCAGGACGTGATGCTGAAGAGCCCCGAGCGGCTGCGCGAGTCGATCGTGGTCGGCTCCCTCGAGCCTCCCGGTGACTCGCTCTCCTCCTTCTCGAGCCTGGGTCTGCTGGTGGACGTCGTCGCGCCGGGCGGCGACGTGCTCTCCCTGGCCGCCTCGGCGGCGCCCCGCTTCTACAGCCAGGCGACCTTCGTCGGCGACCTCGCGATGCGGCTGAACGGAACCTCGATGGCCACGCCCATGGTGAGCGGAGCGCTGGCCCTGTTGCTGGCCCACCACCCCGAGCTCACGCCCGAGCAGCTGCGCGCGCTGATCCGCGCCACCGCGAGCGACCTCGGCGCGCCGGGCCACGACCGCCTGTTCGGCGCCGGCCGCCTCCAGGTGGACGCTGCACTGCGCGCCGGAGTGCCGCTCGACCTGCGCGGTCGCATCGACGCGCCGCTTCCCGGCGACACGCTGGAGTGGGACGAGACCGAGGTCGCGATCCGCGGCTCCGTGGAGGGCGTCGACGTGGTGGACGTCGCGGTCGAGCTCGGCCGCGGCGACGAGCCCGAGCAGTGGACTCCCCTCGACCTGACGGCACCGCCGCCGCCCTTCGGGCCGCGAGAGCTGGCGCGCCTGTCCCTCTCGGATCTCGAAGACGGCGCCTACGTCCTGCGCCTCACCCTCTCCGCGCGCGACGGCACCCGGACCCGGGAGTTCACGCCCATCAGCGTCGACCGCAACCGACCCGTCTTCGTGTCCTCCGCGGAGCAGGTCGCCGACGCTCCCGAGGTCCAGGGCGCTCGCGTCGTCTGGCAGTCGCCGCGCCCGGTGGAGGGGGAGGAGGAGCCCGAGCTCGATCTCTTCGTCGGGCGGTTCGGCCGGGAGGGCGAGCGCCCGCTGGTGGCGGATCCCGGCGATCAGTTCGGCGCCGTCCTGTCCGGCAGCCATCTCGTCTGGCGCGAGCGCGCACCCGGGACCCTCCCCAGCGACCTGCGCGCCTGCCGGCTGGAGGGCTTCGGTCGCTGTCGACCCTTCGAGGTGGCGAACCGCGACGTCTTTCCCGGAGCGCCGCGGATCTCCGGGAGCCAGCTCGTCTACACCAAGCGGGTCGGCGGCGTGCAGTCCCTCGAGACCTGTCGTCTCTCGGGCCGCAGCTGCGAGGGAGCGTCGATCGCTCCCGAGGTGTTCGGGCCGCGGGCCCCCGCGATCGATCGGAGGCGCGTCGTCTGGTCCGGCACCCTGACGAGCTTCGGTCTGTTCACCTGTCTGCTCGGAGGTTCGGACGGCTGCGCCGCCCGGTCGCTCGCCACGAACGTGCAGCTGCCCGAGCCGATCGCCGTCTCCGACCGCTGGGTGGCGATGTCCGGTGCGGCGTCGAACGGGATCACCCTGGCGCTCCACGCCTGCCAGATCGATCCGACCGACTCCACCTGCCTCGCGCAGGAGGTCGCGGCCTTCCCCTTCAGCACGCCCGTCATGGCGGATCTCTCCGGCACGCGCCTGGTCTGGCACGCGGCGGGGGCGCACGGGCAGCCCGACGTGTACTTCTGCGAGCTCGCCGCCGGCCCGACCCCCTGCGAGCCCCAGGCGATCACCCACGACGCCGCGACCCAGTCCCGGCCGCGCATCGACGGCTCCCACGTGGTCTGGCTGGACGATCGCGGCGGCGTTGTGCGCGTCGCCTCCTTCGAGCTGCCCACGTTCGTGGCCCTCCGCGACCGCCGGGTCCGCGAGGGCTCGCTGCTCGCAGTCCACGTGCGCGTGGCGGGGCCGTCCCTGCCGGTCACCTTCTCCCTGCGCGAGCGGACGCACGACGCCGATGCGCTCGGCGCGCGCCTGCTTCCGCGCGGCGACACCCGCGCGCTCTTCCAGTGGCGGCCGCCCGAGGGCGACGCGGGGCAGTACGAGTTCGTGCTGCGCGCCACGCGCGCGGGCGGCCTCTACACCGAGACGCCGCTGCGCGTGCAGGTGCGACCGGCTCCCCGGTCGCACGGTGCGGAGAAGGGCTAGCCCGGCGTGAGCTCCGCGAAGGGCACCACCTCGGCCGTCGGCGTCTCGATCTCGCCTTCGGGCAGCATGAAGCGCCAGAAGACGAGCCCGAAGGGACGCCCCTCGGTGTCGAGCCAGTTCGGCAGACCCGGGTCGCGGTGGGCGAGGATGATCCGGAAGCGTCCGTCGGACCCGACGGTCGTCTGGGCGCGGTTGCGCGATACGGTCCGGTTCGCGTAGTCGTAGGTCTGCATGTGTCGGTTCCAGAGCGAGACGTTCGCGCAGCGGCAGCTGGGCCAGCGGCCGGTCATCACGAGCGCGTCCTCCGGGCCGATCACGTAGGGTGCCATCGAGTAGGCGGCGTCGAAGGCGGCGAGGCCGAAGTCGCCCGGCTTCACCGGCTTCGGGAACTGGTTGGGCACGCGCGACACGAAGGCCGGCTGCTCCGCGCTCGCCATCGGCGGCTGGTTGAGGGTGCGGCTCTCGACGAAGCGGGCGACGCGGCGGATGCCCCTCGCCACGCTGTCGTCGTCGGGTGCCGGGGGCGGCGGGCCCGGCTCGAGCGCCTCGATCTCGAGGGCGGCGTTGCGGGTGGGATCGGCGGCGGCGCAGCGCTCGTTCTCGTAGTAGTGGCGCGTGGTGATGCGCGTGGCGTTCGGCTCCAGGCCGAGCCAGTTGCGCGACTGCGGCGCTCCCCCGAGCCGGAGCTCGAAGCGGCCCCCGGCATCCACGTCGAACTGGGTGTCGTTCAGCACGCCACCGGTGCGCGAGGCCATGCTGCCATCGTCCGTGTCGCACTCGACGGTGAAGGAGACGTAGACGGCGCCGTCCATGCGGCCGCGCACGACGTAGCCGTGCGCGGCGCTGACCGGCGCGTCGTAGTAGATCGCGTCGGCGTTGTCGCCGGTGAACTTCCGCGAGGGCGAGACGATGCGCCGGAAGCGCGGCCGCGACGGGTCGCTCTCGAAGAAGGTCACGAGGCCCCCCTCGAGCATGTGCATCAGCGCCCGGTGGGCTCCCACCACGTCGGACTCGCTGGTGAGGTTCCACTCGGGACCCACCCAGCGCTCGTCCACCTCGCGCAGCAGGTCGAGGAGCTCGTGCAGGGCCTGGCGGCTCTTCGTCTCGATCGGGTCGCTCATGGGGGCTCCTGGGTTTCGGGAGGTTCCGGAGGGGTTCAGGCCGAGGGGCTGGTGGCGACGCGGCGCACCTCGACCAGGATGCCCGAGAGATGGGACATGCCCGAGAGGCGCTCGATGTTGGCCGCTCCGTCCCCGGCGAGCAGGTTCGAGTTGACGCCCGGGTGCTCCCGGGCGTGGCGCAGGCCGCCGGCCTTCGCGTGCCCCCAGCACTGAGGGATCGCGATCGTACGCGGCATCAGGTCGTCGGTCACGCGCGCGGGAATCCGGATGCAGCCGTGCTCCGACTCCACCTCGACCAGGTCGCCGTTGCCCACGCCAAGCCGGCGCGCGTCCTCCCGGCAGAGGTAGGCGTAGTTGGTCTTCTCCCGGACCAGGGTCTCGGAGTTCGAGGACGAGGTGTTCATCCGCCGCACCTCGCGCTTGCCGATCAGCTTCATCCGGTCGGCGCAGTCCAGCTCTTCGGCGTAGCGCGGGTCGGCGGTCCGCTCGAACTCGCGCGCGATCGCCTCGGGGGCGAGGTCGACACGGCGGTCGGGCTTCCGTACGCGGTCGGTGCCGAGGAAGTTGCCCCCGCGCTGCTCGGGCAGCAGCAGGCCGTGGGGATGCTCGCGGGCCATCCTCTTGCGGCTCGGGAGACCGCCCTTCTTCAGCATCCCGTCGAGCAGCAGGCCCGGGACGTCGACGAAGCGCCCGAGGGGCGAGTCCGCCAGACGCGCGGCGCTCTTCGCCGCGAAGCTCGCCGCGCGGTGGCCGAAGAGCGTGACGCCGAGCTCGTCGGCGAGGCGCGTGTAGATCCACCACTCGGGACGGACCCCCGGCGGCGGCTCGAGCACGGCGTCCGCGTAGATCATGTAGGGCGTCGGCGTGCAGCCGGCGAAGCTCTGGAGCGCGTAGGGGATCTCCGGGCGCTCGAGCCAGGTGGTGGCGGGCAGCACGTAGTGGGCGAGGTCGCCGACCTCGTTCTGGAACAGATCGACGCTCACCAGCAGGTCGAGCCGGGCGAGGGCTTCGTCGAGGCGTCCGTTCGGGTTGCTGCAGGCGAGCAGCGGATTGCTCGCCTCGACGATCAGCGCCGCGACTTCGCCGCGCAGGATGTCGTCGGCGAGCATGCCCGAGGGCTGCTGTCCGGAGACGGTCGGAAGCCCGTCGGCGCGGTCGTAGGAGAGCATCATCTGCGGCTGCTTCGTGACTTCCGCCGCCATGTCGAACAGGCCCTGGCCCATCAGCATGCCGCCGGTCCGGTCGAGATTCCCCGAGACGGCGTTGATCGCCTCCAGCAGCCAGAAGCACAGGGTCCCGCTCCGGCCCTGGTTGACGCCGGTGGCCATGTACAGCGCCGCTCCGGGGGCCTCCGCGTGGGCGCGCGCCAGCTCGCGCAGCGTCTCGGCCGGGATGCCGGTGACGGCGGCCTGGCGCTCCGGCGTCCAGTCGGCCACCGCCCGCTCGAGCGCGTCGAAGTGCGAGAAGAAGCGGCCGAGGTGCTCGCGGTCGACGCCGAGACCGATCCGCTCCCGGCAGAACGCGGCCAGGAAGAACAGATCGGTGTCGGGGCGGATGAACAGATGCTCGCACGCGCCGACGCTCTCGACGCGGCGCGGGTTCACGAACACGACGCGACCCCCGCGGCGCGTCACCGCCTCGAAGCGCTCGCGGGCGCGGGGCAGGTGGTAGAGCGTGTTGCCGGACACCGTGGGATTGGCGCCGAGCACCATCATGAACCCGGTGCGGTCCACGTCGGGATGGGCCAGCCGCATCGGCGACCCGTACATCTCCTCGTTCACCCGGAACTTGTTCATCGTGTCGCAGGTGCCCGTGCCGTACATCCGCTTGGAGCCGATCGCCTCGAACAGCGCGCCGCGGAAGAGCGGCGCCAGCACGTTCGCTCCGCCGGCCGATCCCACGAAGTGTCCGACGGCCTGCGGCCCGCGGTCGGCGATCACCTCCCGGATGCGCTCCGCGATCTCGCGCAGCGCCTGACTCCAGGAGACCTCGATCCACTCGCCGCCGACGCGCTTGCGCGGCCGCGTCACGCGATCGGGGCTGTGTTGCGTGGACGCGTAGCGCGTGCCCTTCACGCACGCGTAGCCGCGGCTCACCACGTGCTCGGGATCGGGCTCGATCGCGAGGATCCGGTTGTCCTCGGTGGTCACGCGCAGACCGCAGGTGGCCTCGCAGATGCGGCAGAAGGTGACCTGCATCTGGGCCAACGGAGTCCTCCGCCGTGGGCGGCGCCGGGGCCGCCCGGCTCGGATCGCGCAGCGTGCATTCCCGAGCCGGCGGCCGACGGTAGCGCATTCCCCACCGACGAATCCGCGATGCGCAGCTCGAGGCGAAGCGGAAGGTGGTCCGAGGCGGTTCGCGCCGGCGCCCGCCGCACCGCCGCCACGTGCGGGTGGACGCCCGGCGCGCGCAGCGCCGCACGGTCCAGGGCGAGCACCGGCCGGCGGCTCGGGAAGGTGCGCACACGTGAGAGCGGTCCGACGGCACGGGCGAGCGGTGCGAGCTGACCTCCCCAGGGCGTCCAGTCGTTGAGGTCGCCGAGCAGCGCGGTGGGCAGGGCCGCGTTCTTCGCGCGCAGGTGCGAGGCGAGTCGCTCGGCCTGTCGCCGCCGCTCGTACCCGCGCAGCCCGAGGTGGGCGGTGACGACCCGCAGTGCGCCGAGCGGCGTGTCGACCACGGCGTCGATCGCCCCGCGGCGCTCGCGACCCGAGAGCGAGAGGTCGAGCGCCTCGACGCCGCGCAGCGGGTGGCGTGCGAGCAGGGCATTGCCGAAGTCTCCGCTGCCCGTCCGCTGCACGAACACGCGATAGCCGCTCTGCTCGGCGAGTCGCTCCCAGTCCACGCCTTCCACTTCCTGGAGCGCCACGACGTCGGCGTCGACGTCGCGGATCAGGTCGAAGCAGCGCGCGGGATCGCGGGCGGCATCCGAGCCAATCCATCCATGGACGTTCCAGCTCACCAGCACCAGGCCGTTCGTCCCGTCCACGGCCCGCTTCCCCATCGCGTGCGCGGACGCTGGCTGCGGGTCGCTGTGCCCGGCCGGCCCGCTCACGAGGGGCCTCGGGTCCGGGGCACGAGCAGGCGCAGGGAGCGGGGACGGACGCGGAAGCGGATGGGCGGGGTCAGGCGCAGGGAGGGCTCTCCGTCGTCGACGAAGTGCGGGTAGAGTCCGAGGCTGGCGTTGTTCAGGAACAGGTGACCGGCGACCTCGCCCGTGTCGACCCGGATCTCGCGGCCCGTGTCGAGCGTCTCGATCGCCGCGGTGAGGTCGAGGGGCACGCCGGCGTCGCGCGCGAAGTGGTTGCGCGTTCCGATCGGCAGCGCGCCGAGCGCGCGCCCGCTCGCCACGGCGGCGCTGACCACGCTGCGGACCGTCCCGTCGCCGCCGGCCGCGACGACGACCCTGTCGCCGCCGGGATCGCGCCGGTCGAGCGCGCGCTCGAGCCGTCCCTCTGCGGCGATGTCGACGAAGTCGAGCGGGCCCCGGAGCACGGCCAGACTTCGCGACAGCACCGAGCGCTGCTGCGCGGCGCTCCCGATCCCCGCTCTCGGGTTGCACACCACCAGGTACCCCGGCGCGTGCGTCCGCGCCGGGTCGCTCGCTTCGAGCTCGGCGCGGCGACTCCACATGCAAGCGTTCCGGCGCCGCTCAGCCCGCGCGGCGCGAGAGCTCCTTGGCGTCGAAGGCGTCGACACGGATCGCCTCCTCGCGGGCCGCGTCGGCGGCCCGCAGCCGCTCCACGTCGGTGTCGGTCAGGATCCCGGCGCGCCGGGCGGCGCGCGCCAGATCGGCACCGGGCGCCGGCGCGAGCCGGCCTTCGCGCAGCGCGTGGCGCAGCTTCGCTTCGACCGGAAGCGCGTCGCGCGCGTCGCGCAGCGCCGCCTCCAGGCGCCCGAGGCCGGGCTCGTCGGCGGGCGGTCGGAAGATTCCCTCGGTGAGGCGGTCGCGCGCGTCCTCGTCCTCGAGCAGGGCGGTGGCCGCGCGCCCGCCCAGGGCGTCGTCGGGTCCCCGCTCGCGGCGGCCGAGCGGGAACACGAAGGGAGCCAGCGCCCAGGCGATCGGTCGCGAGGGAAGATTCCGCAGCACGCCCGCGAGGGCGGACTCGACCTCGCACAGCGCCGTCTCGATGGCCCACTGGGCGAAGGCGCAGTCGCCCTCGAGCTCGCCGCCGTCGCGGAAGCGCTTCGCGGCGGCCGAGCCCAGGTAGAGCCAGGCGAGCCCGTCGGCGAGCCGGCCGGCGATCTTCTCGCTCCGCTTGAGCGCGCCGCCGAGCGTGGCCATGGCCCCCTCGGAGACGAGTGCGAAGGCCGCGCTGGCGCGGTCGAGGCGCTGGACGTGGTGGCGGAGGGTGCCGGCCGGCACCCTCGTCATCAGCCGGCCGCTCGACAGCCCGAGCGCCGCCGCGCGCACCGCGGTCGCGACGACGTGTCCCAGATGACCGAAGAAGGCGCGATCGAAGCGGGCGAGGTCACCGGCTCGCGCGGCCTCCATCTCCTCCAGGGCGTAGGGGTGGCAGCGGATCGCCCCCTGTCCGTAGACGATCATCGATCGGGTCAGGATGTTCGCCCCCTCGACCGTGATCCCGATCGGAACCGTGTCGTAGAGGGAGCCCAGGATGTTGCGCGGACCGCGCATGATGCCGGCTCCGGCGCGCACGTCCATCGCGTCGTTCACCACGTCGCGCATCGCTTCGGTGCACCAGGCCTTGGAGATCGCCGAGAGGACGGCGGGCTTCTCTCCCGCGTCGACGGCGGCGGCGGTGAGCGAGCGCGTCGCCTCGATCAGGTAGGTGCGGCCCGCGATCCGGCCCAGCGGCTCCTCCACGCCCTCGAAGCGGCCGATCGGGGTGTCGAACTGCTCCCGCACCATCGCGTAGGCGCTGACGGTACGTGCGCACAGCTTCGCTCCGGCGACGGACAGCGACGGCAGCGAGATCGAGCGCCCGGCGGAGAGGCACTCCATCAGCATCTTCCAGCCCCGTCCGACGCCCGCCCTTCCGCCGATGATCGCGTCCAGAGGCACGAGCACGTCCTCGCCCGTCGTCGGCCCGTTCTGGAATGGTACGCCCATCGGATCGTGACGCGTCCCGATCGCGATGCCCGGCAGATCCGTGGGGACCAGCGCACAGGTGATGCCCAGGTCCTCTTCGCCGCCGAGCAGATGCTCCGGATCGCGCAGGCGGAAGGCCAGCCCGATCAGCGTCGCCACCGGGGCGAGGGTGATGTAGCGCTTGCGCCAGGAGAGCCGGATCCCGAGCGCTTCCTCGCCCTCGCGCTCGATGCGACACACGACCCCCTCGCTCTGGGTGGCGGCGGCGTCGCTGCCCGCCTCGGGTCCGGTCAGCGCGAAGCAGGGGATCTCCTCGCCGCGGGCCAGGCGTGGCAGGTAGTGGCTTCGCTGCTCCTCGGTGCCGTACTGGACCAGCAGCTCGGCGGGGCCGAGCGAGTTGGGAACCATCGCCGTTACCGCCGCCGCGGCGCTGCGGCTGGCGAGCTTCGTGATCACCGCGGCGTGAGCCTGGGCCGAGAAGCCGAGGCCCCCGTAGCGCTCGGGGATCACCATTCCGAAGAAGCGCTCCCGGCGCAGCGTCTCCCATACGTCGTCGGGCAGGTCGCCCGCGCGACGGATCTCCCAGTCGTGGAGGCGCGCGCACAGCGCCTCGACCGGCCCGTCCAGGAATGCGCGCTCCGCCGGCGCGAGGGGCTTCGCCTCGAAGGCGAACAGCGTCTTCCAATCGGGCCTGCCCGAGAACAGCTCGCCGTCCCAGCCGACGGTTCCGGCCTCCAAGGCGATCCGTTCGGTCTCCCCGAGCCGCGGCAGCAGCCCGGCGATGCGAGGCAGGAGGAAGCGCGTGAGGCACTGGCGCCGAATCGCCGGCACGCCCAGCAACAGCGCCAGTGCGGCCGCGACGAGCAGTGTGAGGGAGAGCGCGGTCACGTGCGCTCCCGCGCCCGCATCCCCATCACTTGTCGGGGTGGGCTGCGTGGCGCGCCGCGCGCTCGGCGCGGCCCGACTCGGCGAAGGCCTTCGCGCGCTTGCGGTAGCGGCGGTCCGCCTGGGGGTTGCCCTCGCCGTGCACGTCGTCGGCCAGCGGTGCCAGGACCAGGTTCGCAGCGACGAAGTCCCAGTTGATCAGGTGGTCGAGGAAGGCGTCGACGTAGCGCGCCCGCTCGTTGCGGTAGTCGAGATAGTAGGCGTGCTCCCAGACGTCGATCGTCACCAGCGGCTCGAGCCCGCGCTGGAGCGGATTCTCCGCGTCGGAGCTCTTGCACACCGACAGCTCTCCGCCCGCGTCCTTCACCAGCCAGGCCCAGCCGGATCCGAACTCCGTCGTCGCCGCCTCCTTGAACTCGCTGCGGAAGGAGTCGAAGGAGCCGAAGGAGCGCTCGAGCAGGTCGAGCAGCTCCGAGGTGGGTTCGCCGCCTCCGTCGGGCTTCATGCTCAGCCAGTAGAAGGTGTGGTTCCACACCTGGGCGGCGTTGTTGAACACGTCGCCGTCCTTCGTGCGGATCAGGTCTTCGAGGCTCGCGTCCGCCTCGGGCTTGCCTTCGATCTGCTTGCGCAGCTTCGAGAGGTAGCCCCTGTGGTGCTTCTCGTAGTGGAGCTCGACGGTCTCGGCCCCGATGTGGGGCTCCAGAGCGTCCTTCGCGTAGGGCAGGGGAGGGATCTCGAACTTCATGGGTTTCTCCTTCAATGCTTGTCGGGCGGAAGCAGCGCCACTGCCGCCTCGGGTCCGTTGATCTCGGCGCTGAAGCTCTCCTCGAGGTAGAGCCGCACCTGCTTCTCGTCGTGGCTCAGGTAGCCGACGGCCGCGTCGCGGCCGCACACGAGCTTGAAGTCTCCGCCGCGCAGGCTGAGGACGACGCCGCCCCGCAGCGACGGCGCCCACACCACCGGCCGGTCGATCAGGCGCTGCACGTGCCGCAGCAGCGGGTAGCCGCCCTCCACGGTCCGGTCGAGCACGGCGTAGGCATCCGGTCCGAGGGCGACGGCGTAGGGGCCCGAGACGCCCGCCTGGCGCAGCTGCTCGAGGGCGTCGCTGATCGCTCCGACCAGGTCGCCGGCGCCGTCGGGCAGCGCCACGCCTTCGTTCGACGAGTCGCTGAGCAGGCCCGGGATGTCGGCGTCCGCGTAGCCCTCGAAGAGCGCCGTGTCCTCGGCCGCGGCGAACACGCGCGCGGCGTCGCGCAGGGGCTCGAGATCGACGTCGGCGGCGCCCCGGTCGACGCGCTCGAGCTCGTCGCGCTCCAGCGCGAAGGGAACGCGCAGCTCGATCAGCGGGCGCACGACCCGACGCCGCACCAGCGCACCATCGGACGACCTGCCCTCGAGCGGCTCGACCTTCCCCAGGTCGATCGCCGAGTGCGACCAGCCGAGGGGGCCCTCGAAGTCGACCAGGCGCCGCGCGGCCAGGTGCAGAGCCAGCACCTCGCGCGCCTCCTCCTCGATCCGTTCCCAGGCCCGATCGCTGATCGGGGCCAGATCCCGGTTGAGTCCGATCACGAGCGGGCCTCCTCGCGCAAGCTGCCGATGCCCAGCGTGCGGTCGGCGGGGGAGCCGTTGGCCTCTTCGATCACCGTGACCTCGCGCTCGGTGAACAGGTACTTGCGCAGCATCTCGTCGAAGCTCGGATCGCGGCGCCGGATCCATTCGAGCGTCATGCAGGCGTGCTCCTTCTCCTCGTCGCGGTTGTGAGCGAGGATGGCGCGCAGCTCCGGATCGCTGGAGGCGTCGACGCGCTGCGCGTACCAGTCGATGGCCTCGAACTCCTCGATCAGCGACGCGATCGCGCGATGCATCTCGCGCGTCTCGTCCGAGAGGGAATCGGCCGCTTCGTGGAACCCCATCGACGCCATGCCGACGGAGCGTGCAATCGGTATGCCAGGGAACACGGACCCCGGAGACCGGCGGAGGCCGATTCGCGGCGCTCGTCCTTGCAAAACGTACAAGTCGCGCGCGACCGATCCGTCCCTCGACGCGGACTTCAGACCGACTCGGCGAGACGTGCGAGCAGGGCGCGTCGCAGCGCGGCGTGGGAGTCCACCACGACATCCGCCTCGGGCAGTCCGCTGCGGTCGTCGTGGACGGCACGCAGCCGGATCGCGGTCATGCCGACGGCGCGCGCTCCGGCCACGTCGGTGCGCAGCAGGTCGCCGACGTGGGCGGCGTCGCGCGCCTCGGCGCCGATCGCGGTCAGCGCCGCGCGGAACACGAGCGGGTCGGGCTTGGGCACGCCGATCTCGTCGGAGAAGACGCAGCACGCCAGCCGGTCGAGCAGCCCCACCCGGGCCAGGTGCCGACGCACGACGCGCCCCGGTGTCAGGCCCGTGTCGCAGATCAGCGCCATGTGGAGGCCGGCATCGGCGAGGGCGGAGATCGTCTCCACCGCTCCCTCGACTGCTTCCACGCGACCCGAGTGCGAGGCCTCCTGCCAGTCGTGGATCAGCTGCTCTCGCACCGCGGGCGGGGGTCGCAGCCCGAGCGCGGCGAGTGCGTCGTCGGCGATCTCCGGCGCCCCGCTGGCGATGCCGTGGGTCCAGTCGCGCATGTGGCGACCCCAGGCCCGGTCGAAGGCGAGTGCGAGCTCCACGCGCGGAACGTCGCCGCCTCCGGCAGTGAGCGCGGCGGCCTCCGCCAGGATCTCGATCCGGCGCGCGTGAGCGAGCGTCCAGTCGGGCTCGACCAGGAGCGTCTTCCAGCAGTCGAAGGTCACGGCGCGCAGCGGCATCCTGCGGGAAAGGATAGGCCGACCCGTTCGCGATCAGACGCGCTCGGTCCGAGCGCCGCCCGGCGCCCGCCGCAGTGCCCGCACCAGCGCCGGGAGCACGCGCGCGAGCGCCTCGGCCGGCTCGCCGCTCGTGTCCACGCGCCAGCGCTCCGCCTCGGGCAGCTCGAGCGCCGGAACGGAGGACTCGGAGAGCGCCAGTGCGATCGCCTCCCAGTCGTCCCCCACCGCGCCGGCGCCGCGCTCCCGCAGTCGGCGTCGCTGTACCTCGCGCGAGACGAAGCACTCCACGAAGTGGAAGGGAAGCCCGTGGCGCAGCGCCAGGGCGCGGGCCGCCGCGCGCTCGACGGGGGTGGGGAAGCACGCGTCGAGCACGACCGCGCGGCCCGTCTCCAGCACCATCTCCGCGTGGCGCAGCAGCTCGCCGTACACCCGGGGTCCGAAGCCCGGCTCGAAGCCGCTGGCCCAACCCGCCTCGTGGATCGGTCGCGAGGGGGCCCCGTGGACGAGGTGGTCGCGAATGCGGTCCGCCACCACGCGCGGCGCGGCCAGCTCGTCGGCGAGAGCGGTGGCCAGCGTGCTCTTCCCGCTCGCCACCGGACCGCTCATCGCCAGCACGAAGGGCGGCGTCCGCGGGGTCGGCGGGGAGGCCCAGCCGGCGGCCACTCGCTGCGCGAAGCGCGCCGCCTCCTCCGGTGCGCGGCGCGCCAGCTCGCGCAGCAGGGCGGAGGTCTCGTGAAGGTCGAGCACGCGGTAGAGCTCGAAGTCCTCCGTCAGGCCCGCGTAGTGGGAGAGCAGGCGCTCGGCGAGATCGGCCCGCTGGGCGTGGACGAGCGAGACGCACAGGCTCGCGACCTCCAGCGCCGTGTCTTCGCTGACGGGTCTGCGGTCCGGGGAGGGCTGGAGGGTCGCCGTGCCGTCGGCCTCGAAGCGCACGTCGGCCAGCGACAGCAACAGGGCCTGTGCGCGGATCCGGCCGTGTCCGGCGCGGAGCAGCAGGAGATCCGCGCGCTCGAGCAGGAACGCGCGCGCCCGCGTCAGCCGGCGCTCCAGCCAGGCCGCCTCGTCCGACGGCAGGGGCTCGAGCGCCGACGCGAGCGAATCGAGCTCACCCCGGCGTGCGCCCGGCGTCGGACCGTGGTCGGGAGTCGGCTTGCCGGTGGCGTGGCGGCGCGCGAGCGCCTCGGCGATCGCGCGCGCCTGCGCCGGTCCGAGGGCCCCCGCTCGGGGATCGGCATCCTCTCCCCCATCGCGCGGCGGCGGCCGTCCGGTGCCGTCCATCATCGTCGGCGGAGCTTACGGGGCGTTCGCCGTCCGGCCGTCCTGGGCCGCGAGGCCCGGCGTCAGGCCCGGCGTCAGGTAGTCGCGCGCGCGGCGCGCCCGTTCGCCGAGCTGCTCGCGCATCTTCGGTCCGCTGCGCGGCGCCACGAGTAGAGCGAGCCCGCCGCCGAGCACGACGCCCAGCCCCAGCCATCCCGCGCGCGACGCGACGCGCCGCGCGCGGGAGCGGCGCCGCTCGAGTCCGACGCGATGGAGCAGCTCGTAGGCCGCCGGGGCGTGTGCCGTGAGATTGGCGAGGGTCATGATCATCTGCCTCCTGTTCGGGGTTTCGGACGAGGTCCATCCGGCGGGGTCGCGAGGGTCCTGACTCACCGCGGGTCCTCCCGGTCGTCTGCGTACCAGAGCTCGTCGGCGTACTCGAGGATCCGATCGCCGACGCGACTCGCCGCCAGGCGCACGCCGGCGCCGAGCAGCAGCGTGATCCATCCGCGCTGGAAGCGCCGGACACCGCCGCCCAGGACGAAGCCGATGCCGGTGGCGGCTGCGACCCCGGCGACCGGCCGGGACCGCACTGTGGCGACGCACAGCCGCTCCGCGTCGCGCGTCGCTTCGCCGGCGCGTCGGGCGAGGTGGCCCAGGTCCGAGTAGAGCGTGCGCTCCTCGTGCCGTGTGCGCCCGTCGCCCTCCTGTGTCGGTGCTTCCCCGCGTTTCGGGCCAGTGGCGGTCACGGATCAGTCCTCCCGCAGCAGCCGGGCGACTGCGAAGCCGAGCGCGAGCGCGCCCAGCACGACCGGCACCGGGTGCCGACGGATGAAGTCCCGCACGCGCTCCTCTCCTTCCCGCAGGGAGCCGTCCGGGTCGGAGGTGTCCGGACCCGCCTCGGCCGCGAAGCGGGGGGCGGCTCCGTTGCGGAGCGGACCGTCGCTCGCATCGCCCGCCAGGGGACGCCACAGATCGCTCATCTCCTCGCTCCCTTTCTCCTTGAACCCACCCTTCTTCCTCCCAGCCTTCTTCTTCCCAGCCAGATCCCCACGGCGAAGGCGCTCAGGGTGAGCGCGACCGGTCGCGATCGGATCCAGTGACGGACGTCGACGGCGCGCCGCGCTGCACTCTCGAGCTCGCCCACTGCGGAGTGCAGCTCCTGCTCGCGGGCCTCGACGCGCTCCTGGAGCGCAGCCATCCGGTCCTCGGCACCGGCGCTCACCTCGGCGTCTCCTCCGCCGCGCGCCGGCGGCTGTACAGCACGAGGACCGCGCCCAGCGCCACGTGCGCGAGTCCGATCGCCATCTCCACCGCGGTGCGCGGGAAGTGGTCGGAGAGCAGCGTGATGGCGCCGGCCAGGAACAGGAACCAGCCGCCGACGGCGACGATCCCTCCGGCCGCGCCGACCAGCGACCTGGCGAACGCAACGCGCCCGCGCTCGACGACCCGCTCGGCCTGCAGATCGACGCGGCGGACGATCAGCTCCTGGCCCGCCTCGACGACGTGCTCGAGGGCGTGCCCCAGAGACGGCGGGCTCGAGGGCGCGGGCCCTTCCGGCCGTCGTGCCGGAGCATCGGCGCGCTGCGCCGAAGGATGATCCCATCTCCTCTCCCTGCGGGTGATCGCGGACACGAGGTCCTGACACTGCAAGCGCGGTGCCAAGGCCAGAGCGCGTCCTCAAGGCATCTCGGGATCGGCGCCGAGCAGGAAGCCGATGCGTTGCAGCGGCGTGACGTGGTCGCAGACGATCTTGAAGGCGGCCAGCATCGGAACCGCGATCAGCGCGCCCGGAACACCGAAGAGCCACGACCACAGGAGCAGCGACAGGAAGATCACCACCGGGCTCAGGGTGAGCCGGCGGCCCAGCAGCGCGGGCGTGACGACCAGCCCCTCCAGTCCGGTGATCGCCGCGAACACCAGCGGCACCGCGACCGCCCGCCCGACGCTGTCGAAGCTGAGGAAGGAGACCGCCGCGAGGATCAGCCCGGTGACCACCGCGCCGACGAAGGGGACGAAGTTGAGCACCCCGGCCACGACACCCCACAGCACGGGGTTGGGTACGCCTAACAGGAGCATTGCGACCGCGACGACGCCGCCGAGGGCGACGTTGACCAGCGAGATGGTCACGAGATGCCGAGAGACCTCGCGCTGGACCTGAGCCAGGAGCGCCCGAGCGCGTTCGCGATCGCCCGGCCTGGGCAGCGAGCGCGCCACCTTGCGCACGAGAGCCTCGCCCGAGGCGAGCGTGAAGAAGAGCAGGGCGAAGGCGATCGCCAGCGTCACCAGCGCGGAGCGGGTCTGCTCGATCATCCGCGTGAGGAAGCCCGGCTCCTGCACCACCACCTTCTCGCGCTTCTCCAGGGAGGCGAGCTCCTCCACCCCTTCGGACGCCTCCACGACGCGGGCGACGGGCTGCTGCACGAAGCGCAGCTTCTGCTCGAGCTCGTGAAGCGTCCGCGGCGCCCGCTCGATCCACTCGGTCGCGGGATCGGAGAGCAGGATCAGCGCGGCGGCCGCCGCACCGATGCCGGTCGCCACGATCAGCGCCGCGGCGATCGGCGCGGGCAGTCCCCGGCGGCGGAGCCCACGTGCGACGGGATCGAGGACGAAGTGCGCGAGCACCGCGAGCGCGACGGGAAGCAGGACCGACGCCGCCGCGCGCACGGTGTGGAGCAGCAGCACCACCAGGATGCCGGCGAGGGCGATCGCACGGACGTCGAGCGGGCGGCTGAGGGGTATCTGGAGAACCGGGTCCGTCTCGGCGGGATCGTTTGCGGCCGCGTCGCGGCCGCGGTCGGCACCGGATGTGTCATCCATCGGGATGCGCCTCTCGTCTCCCCCCCGCTGTGACGCGCATCGACGGTAACGCAGCGCAGAGTCGGCGGTCAGTCTCTCGATGGCTTGTAAGAATGTCGCCGCGCATCCGCAAGAGTTGCACAGCGCGTTTGTCGGGAGGCCCGCGGGGCACCCCGATCGCCCATACCTGTCCGGAAGCGGTGCCTAGCACGCGCTTCGCCGCTTGGCACGATCTCTGCTCTTGGAAGCGCAGCAGGAGGAGAAGATCATGCTTTCATGGGCAATCGCATTCTTCGTTCTGGCTCTGATCGCAGGCCTCGCGGGGCTGACCGGTATCGCCGGTGCCGCTGCCAACATCGCCTGGGTGCTCTTCGTCGTGTTCCTCGTTCTGATGATCATCGCGGGCGTCTCGAACGCAGTCCGTGGCCGTCCTCCCGTCTGAGGGAGCGTCGCGCGCACACCGTGTTTCCGGAACCGTCCCGAAGCCGAGAAGGAGAACACCGTGAGATCACGAAACCGGATGCTGCTCGTCGCAGCCCTCGTCCTCGTCGGGCTGATCGCCGGCCCCGTCCTCGCGGACCAGCCGCAGGACGCTTGGATCACCACCAAGGTGAAGATGACGCTGCTCACCGCCGATCGGGTCGATCCCTTCACGGTGGACGTGGATACGATCGACGGCGTCGTGACCCTGCACGGGCAGGTCACGACCAACGCGGCGAAGGACGACGCGAGCGAGCGGGCGATGAAGATCGACGGTGTGCGCGACGTGCACAACCTGCTGGTCGTCGTACCGGAGAAGGACCGGCCGCGCGTCGCGGCGAGCGACGATCAGATCCGCACGCAGGTGGAGACGGTGCTCGCACGCGACCAGGCCCTGGACCAGAGCGAGGTCGAGGTCGATTCCGTGAACGATGGCGTCGTCGTCCTCGCGGGCCACACGGATACGCTCTCGGCTCATCGCCGCGCCCTGGAGGACGCGCGCAGCGTCGAAGGCGTCCGCCGGGTCGCGAGCGAGATCCAGAGCCCGGACGAGCTCGGCGACCGCGAGCTCTGGGACCCGTCGCTCCCGGAGAGTTCGGGCCTGCGGGCCAGCGCCTCGGACACCTGGATCACGACGAAGGCGAAGGTGCGCCTGATGACGGAGGCGAAGCTCTCGCCCTTCACGATCAACGTCGATACCCGCAACGCGGTGGTCACGCTGTTCGGCACGGTGGACAGCGAGCGCACCCGCGAGGCGGCGGCCGAGCAGGTGAAGAAGATCGCCGGCGTGAAGGGGGTGGAGAACGAGCTCCAGGTCGTCCCGGACGTCGCCGCCGCACGCGTCGAGGCCGAGGACGCCGAGATCCAGGGAGCGGTGGAGCGGCGCCTGGCCGACCACGAGGCACTGCGCGACGCCGACATCGACGTCGAGGTCAGCAACGGTGTGGTGCGTCTGTCGGGCACCGTGCAGAGCTTCGGCGATCGCCTGACCGCGCTGACCGTGGCGCGCTCCACCTCCGGCGTCGACTCGCTCGTCGACGATCTGCGGCTGGAGAAGAGTCGCGGCTAGCCGGGACCTTCTTCGAGAGCCCCGCTAGCCTGGCTCGTCAGGTCCATGAGCACGCCGATCCTGCGCGAGGGCGAGAACTGCTGGTGTCGAGCGCACGCGCACCGCGTCGCGCTACTGGTCGACGGAGCCGACTACTTCGCGGCTGTCGCGGACGCGATCGAGCGCGCGGAGCGATCGATCGTGATGATCGGGTGGGACTTCCACAGCCGGATCCGGCTGCGTCGGGGAGAGGGTGCGGGAGAGACCGAGCTGCTCGCGCTCCTGGAGCGTCAGGTGCGCCGTCGGCGTTCGCTGCAGGTGCGCATCCTCGCCTGGGACTTCGCGATGATCTACGCCCTGGAGCGCGAGTGGCAGCCCCTGTTCCGCTTCGAGTGGTCGACGCACCGCCGGATCCGCTTCCGCCTCGACGGTCGCCATCCCTTCGGCGCCTCCCAGCACCAGAAGATCGTGGTCGTGGACGACGCGCTCGCCTTCTCCGGAGGGCTCGACCTGACAGCCTGCCGCTGGGACACCCGCGAGCACTGCCCCTCGCAGCCCCTGCGCAGCGACCCCGGCTTCGCGGGCTACGGCCCGTTCCACGACGTGCAGATGGCGGTCGACGGCGACGCCGCGCTGGCGCTCGGCGAGCTCGCCCGGGAGCGCTGGCGGATCGCGACGGGGCGCTCGCTCGGAGCGGTGCGGCGCACCGGGGATCCCTGGCCGACCGGTCTCGCGCCGCGCTTGCGTGACGTGGACGTCGGCATCGCGCGGACGTTCCCCGAGTACCGGGGCCGTCCCGAGGTGCGCGAGGTGGAGAGCCTCTACCTCGACTCGCTGCGCGCCGCCCGTCGCCTCGTCTACCTCGAGAACCAGTACTTCACCGCGCACCGGGTCGGGGAGGTGCTGGAGCAGCGTCTCCGGGATCCGGACGGACCGGAGGTGATCGCCGTGCTCCCATCCAGCCTCTCCGGCTGGCTGGAGGAGCGCACGATGGGCGTGCTGGCGGCGCGCCTGGCGAGGCGGCTGCGCGACGCGGACCGCTTCGGTCGGCTGCGCATGCTCCAGCCCGTGCTGCCGGAGGGGGAGAAGATCTGCGTGCACGCGAAGGTCGCGGTCGTCGACGACCGTCTCCTGCGCGTCGGCTCGGCGAACCTGGCCAACCGCTCGATGGGGCTCGACAGCGAGTGCGATCTCGCGGTCGAGTCGACGCCGGAGCGGGACGTGGAGCGCGAGATCCGCCGGTTCCGACACGAGCTGATCGGTGAGCACCTCGGGCGCCGCCCCGAGGAGGTCGCCGAGGCGGAGCGCCGCGCGGGCTCCGTCCGGGGCGCGATCGACGCGCTCTCCGACGGCGACCGCCGGCTCCAGCCGATCCCCGAGGCCGATCCGGGCTGGCTGGAGGAGGCGGTCCCCGACCACGCCCTGTTCGACCCCGAGCGTCCGATCGACTTCGAAGAGCTGTGGCCGCGCTTCACCTCCGGTCGCGAGTCGGCTGCGCGGACGGGCCGGGCCCGGCCGCTCCTGTACCTGGCCCTCGGCGTCGCGTTGGCGGTGGGCGGGGTCGCCGCCTGGCAGTTGACGCCGCTGGGGGAGTGGGTCGAGCCCGAGCGGCTGTCCCGGGCCGCCGTGGACTTGGCCGCCGCGCCGCTCCTGGGGGTGCCGATCGCGGTGGCGCTCGTCGCGATCGCCACCAGCCTGATGGTGCCGGTGACGGCGCTGATCGCCGCCAGCGGGATGGCCTTCGGCGCGATCTGGGGCGCGGCGATCGGACTCGCGGGAGCGGTGCTCGGCGCGGCGATCGGCTACCTCGCCGGCCGCTCCCTGTGGCGGGATGCGGTGCGGCGCCTGGCCGGGCGCCGTCTCGACCGGATCAGCCGACACTTCGCCGCGCGCGGAGTGCTGGCCTCGGCGGCGCTCCGGCTGGTCCCGATCGCGCCCTTCGGCGTGGTGAACCTGGTGGCCGGCGCCTCCCACATCCGCGCCCGCGACTTCCTGCTCGGCACGGCGATCGGGATGGCGCCGGGAGCGCTCCTGTTGGCCGTGCTCGGGGACCGGGCGCTGGCCGCCCTGCGCGACCCGGGCTGGGGCAGCGCGATCGCCGCCCTGGCCGTGCTCGGGGTCGCCCTGGCGGCCGGGAAGTGGCTCGGCGGCGGGCTCGCTGGCGCCGACGCGCGTCTCCAGGTAAAACGAACACCGTGAGCGAAGACGAGCTCGCCCTCACCGAGGCTCCGCCGGCGAAGCCCCTGCTCGCTCTGCTCGTCGACGACGACGACGACTTCCGTGCGAGCGTCGCCGCGCTCGTCGAGCGGGAGGGGTTCGAGACGCGGCTGGCAGGCTCCCTGAAGGAGGCCCGCCAGGCGATCGCTGAGGCGCCCCCGGACATCGTGCTGGTCGATCTCCGCCTGCCCGATGGGCTCGGCGCCGAGCTCCTGGGCGAGGCCGCTCTGGCCTCGGACACCGAGTTCGTGGTGGTCACCGGGAACGCCAGCGTCGAGTCGGCGGTGGAGGCGATGCGCGAGGGCGCACTCGACTATCTCACCAAGCCCTTCGACCCGGCGCGGCTCAAGAGCGTGCTCGCCAACATGGCGCGCACCCGTTCGCTCAAGCGCGAGCTCCAGGACCTGCGCGGCGAGCTCCGGCGTCTGGGCCATTTCGGCAGGATGGTGGGACGCTCGGAGCCGATGCAGGAGATCTACAACCTGATCGCCCGCGTCGCACCGACCACCGCCAGCGTGCTGGTCGCAGGCGAGAGCGGCACCGGCAAGGAGCTGGTGGCCGAGACGGTGCACGCGCTCTCCCGGCGCAAGGACCGCCCGCTGTTCGCGGTGAACTGCGGCGCCGTGTCGCCGAACCTGATCGAGAGCGAGCTCTTCGGCCACGAGAAGGGCAGCTTCACCGGCGCCGACCGCAGGCGTTCGGGCTACTTCGAGCGGGCGGCGGGAGGGACGCTCTTCCTCGACGAGATCACCGAGATGCCCGCCGAGCTCCAGGTGAAGCTGCTGCGCGTCCTCGAGTCCGGCCGCTTCCTGCGCGTCGGCGGAACCGAGCCGATCGAGTCGGACGTCCGCATCATCGCGGCCACCAACCGCGACCCGGCCGAGGCGGTGTCGAGCGGCGCGCTGCGCGAGGATCTCTACTACCGCCTCAACGTGTTCCCGATCGTCCTGCCGCCGCTGCGCGAGCGCGGCAGCGACTACGAGCTGCTCGCTCAGCACTTCCTCGACGAGCTCAACGAGACCGAGAAGAGCGAGAAGGTCTGGACCGAGGCGGCGCTGCGCGCGATCGGCCAGCGCGCCTGGCCGGGGAACGTCCGCGAGCTGCGCAACGCGGTTCACCGCGCCTTCATCCTGGCCGATCGCGAGATCGACGAGGAGGCGATCCGCGCCATCGACGTCCTGCGCGACGACGAGCCGGGTGCCGATGGGGAGACGCTCGAGGTGTCGGTCGGCACCGAGATCGCCGCCTTCGAGAAGCGCCTCATCCTCGCCACGCTCCGCCACTTCGACGGCGACAAGAAGCTCGCGGCGCAGAAGCTCGGGATCAGTCTGAAGACCCTCTACAACCGGCTCAACGTCTACCGCGCCGAGAACGAGGCGGGCTCGGACTGAGCGACGGACGCGCCCGCGCGCGATCCGACTCCGTTGGCACGGATCCTGTACGCTTGAGGCACAGGAGGACCCCCATGAGCGACTACAAGACCATCCTCGTCCCCTACGACTTCTCCGGGCACGCGCGCCGCGCACTCGAGGAGGCGCGCGGGATCGCCGCCCGGCAGGGCTCGTCCTTGCACCTGCTGCACGTGGTCCAGCCGCCCACCTACGGCTATGCGGCCTACGGCGGCATCGTGCCGCCGGTCTTCGATACGGCGGCGCTGCGCGAATCGGCCGCCCAGGCGCTGGCCGATCTCGCGGCGCAGCTCGGCGGACCCGGGAAGGTCGAGTCCCACGTGACCGAGAGCCCGAACGTGGCGGCCTCGATCGAGGAGACCGCGAAGAAGCTGGGAGCCGACCTGATCGTGATGGGCACCCACGGGCGGACCGGTCTCGCCCACGTCTTCCTGGGCAGCGTCGCCGAGCGCACGCTGCGCGTGGCCCCGTGCCCGGTGCTGACGGTCCGCGCCTCCGAGAGCGAAGAGTGAGACCGCCATGACCGACCCTCCGCTCGACGGGATGGAGACCGTGGCCGAGGCGATCGCGCGCCTGGAGCGGCGCGGCTACCGCGCGTCGTTCCGCGCCACCGACGAGGGACTCGTCGCGGTGGGACGGGATCGGGATCGGACGCTCGAGCCCGAGGCGATGATCGTCGACGAGGTGGTGCGCTTCGAGGGGGAGTCGAATCCGGGCGACGAGGCGGTGGTCTTCGCGCTGCGCTCCCGTGACGGCGTGCGCGGCACCTTCGTCACCACCTACGGCGCGAACACCGACGCGGCCAACGCCGAGGTGATGCACCGTCTCGACGCCAGTCACGGAGACGCGCGCCGGCGCGCCGCCGGGCGCTGAGCGGCGGTCTGCGCCGCCCGGCGCCGCGGCGTCCGGAATCCGGTCAGAGGCTCTTCGCCCACTGGTCGACCTCGCGCTCGGCGGCGTCCCGGGCGAGCCCCTTCTTCTCCTGAAGCTTGCCGACGAGCTCGTCGCGCTTGCCCTCGAGGCGATCGATGTCGTCCTCGGTGAACTCGCTCCACTTCTGCTTCGCCTTGCCCTTGATCTGCTTCCAGTTGCCTTCGATGCGATCCCAGTGCACGACGTCTTCTCCCGCATGCGGTGGCGCGCACTCCTGCGGGCGACCTGCCTGCCGACGCGCGCGCCTCTCTCGCACCGGGGAGTGCAACGCACATGCCACCCTCGAATCCGTCGGGGAGGCGCGCCGTGCGCCCTGAGACGCTCTCGTTGTAGGAGTGCGTCCGCGGTCTACGAAGGCGTTTCGACCGGCGGCGGCGGCAGGTTCAGCTCGACCCAGTAGCGCACGGCCTGGGCGAAGTAGGCGCCCGGATTGGAGGGCGTGAACCGCTTCACCAGGAAGCTGTTGGCGCCGAGCTCGTAGCAGCGCCGCACGTCCTGCTTCTGATCCGACCAGGAGAGGATGATGACGGGCAGGTCGCGGGTGCGCGGATCGCCCTGCATCTGCCGCAGCACCTCCCAGCCGTCGATGCGCGGCATCTTGAGGTCGAGGAAGACCACCTGGGGCAGCGGCCCGGCGGCGGCTTCTCCGTTGCCATCGAGCCCGAGCGCGAGCAGAGCCTCGTGGCCGTCGTTCGCGACCGTCATCTGGACGGCCAGCCCCTCGCGTCGGATCGCGCGCAGCGCGACGTCGACGTCGTCGCGATCGTCGTCGACCAGCAGGATGCGGATCGGGCGGCTCACGGGATCGGCTCCGCCGCGGGCAGGGTGAACCGGAAGCAGGCGCCCTCGCCGGTCACGCCCTCGGCCCAGACCCGGCCGCCGTGGCGGCGCACGATCCGCTCGACCAGCGCGAGACCGATGCCGGTGCCGGCGATGGCGGGCGACGAGTGCAGGCGCTCGAACAGGCCGAAGAGCTTGTCGGAGAAGCGCATGTCGAAGCCCTCTCCGTTGTCGGAGATCTCGTACAGGCACTCTCCGTTCTCGATGCTTCCCCGGACTTCGATCCGCCGCTTCTCCTTGCCTCGGGTGTACTTGAGCGCGTTGTCGAAGAGGTTCACCAGGATCTCGCTCACCAGCGTGCGGTCGCCGCGCGCGCGGGGCAGGGGGGACGCCACGAACTCCACCTCCGAGTCGGGCGCCGCGACGAGGTCGGCGATGCGTGCCTGCTCGAAACATTCGCGCGCGAGCCTGTCCATGTCGATCGCCGCGCTCTCGAGTGCCGATTGTCCGGCGCGCGAGAGTCGCAGGAGGCCTTCGAGCAGGTCGGTTCCGCGCAGCGCGCTGCGGCGGATCCGCATCAGCATGTCGCGTCCCTCGTCGTCGAGGAGGTCGTGGTAGTCCGTCTCCAAGATGGCTGCGAAGTTGAGAATCGCGCCCAGAGGCGACTTCAGATCGTGGGAGATCGAGTGGTTGAAGGCCTCCAGCTCCCGGGTGCGTTCGGCGACGCGCGCCTCCAGGGTCTCGTTCAGGCGCCGCAGCTGTCCGGCGTTCGCCTCCAGCGCCTCGTTTCCCGCCGCGAGGAAGCGGGCATGGAGGGAGGCGAGGCGCAGGTAGTGGATCAGGAGCCCGACCACGACGGCGAGGACGATGCCCGCGGCGAGCAGGTAGTGCGGGACGGGCGTGAGCCAGGCGCTCGCGAGGGCCGCCGTGGGCTCGTGCTCCATCTTCCACGCCACGCCCATCGGCAGCCGCACCACCCCCTCTTCGCGCCACCAGGTCTGCCACGGATCTCCCGAGGGCTCCCCGCGCCGGTACAGCTCCTCGCCGTTCCAGGTCACCCGGATCGCGTATCCCGGCGCCGACTCCTGGAGCGCGGTGGACAAGAGCGGCTCGAGCTGGATGCGCGCCTCCAGCACGCCGAGATCGTTGTCGCCGCGCCGGACCGGCACGAAGACGCGCAGTCCGATCGCTCCCTCGTCGTCGCGCTCGGGGCCGACGATCCGGGCCTTGCGCCCCTGGCGCCGCGACTCGCTGGGCTCGATCTCGATCTCCTCGGGAGACTCGTAGCGACCGGGAGCGACGCGGTGCAGGCGACCGTCGGGGTAGATCCAGGCGACGTAGGCGATGCTCGGATAGGTCTCGATCAGCAGGTCTGCGTCCGCCCGCCACTCCTCCACCGGACGCTTCCCGACGGTGGCCCAGAAGCCGGCGAGATTGCGCAGCGCGTAGACCCGGTTGCGCAGGCTCGTCTCGACCGTGCGCCGCGACTGGGCCGCCACGTCCGAGGCGATCGCGGCGATCCGGAAGCGCCGCTCCTTCACCAGGTAGCCCCAGGCGCCGATCGACAGCGCGATGCCCAGAACCGCCACCAGCACCGGCAGCCCGCGGTGGCGGGCGAGACGGCTCCATCCTGATCCGGTCATGGTAGGCATTGTACAAACTACAGCGTCGGGAACGGCCGGGGCCGCGGGGAGAGCGGGAAAGGGGTTCGACGGCCAGGAAGGCAAGATTCGAGCCGAGAAGCGGCGGTCTGGGGCGCCGGGGATCAGGTGTGATCGTCGACCTCGTCCTGGACCTCGTCGGCCGCGTCCTGGACCTGGTCGGCGGCATCGCCCGCCTCGTCGCGGATCTCCTCCCGGGCCTCCCGCGCGCCGTCGCTGCAGCTCGCGCCCAGCAGTCCGCCTGCGGCGCTCCCGATCCACAACGCCAGCCCGATCGTCCCGTGCGCGCGTCTGCCTCGCGTCGTCCTCATGCCTTCTCCCTTCGCGGTTCCCGTCCGGGCCTCCGACATAGCAAGGCGTATGCCAGCAGGTGCCGGGCACGGCGCAGGGCCGGCGCGCGAGAAGACCGCGCGCACCCCCCCTTTTGTACGCCTTGCACTCCCGGTGGTGTCTACCCGGTCTCCACGCGATGGGGGCGGGCCACGTCGGCTTCGCGCCGCGTGCCGGGGCCGAGCGCCTCGAGCGCCGCTCGGAAGCTGGCCTCGACACGGTCGCGGTCGCGGCGGGAGCTCGGGTCCGTGGCGACGAAGGCGTCGCGGATCTCGTGGGCCTGCTCCGTCAGCGTGGCGCGGCGGGCGGGACTCGGACACGCGAGGGCTCCGGTGCGCACCGCCTGCAGCAGCGCCTCCACGACGGACGCGTCGTGCGCGCCGTAGCGCCGGACCCCGTCGAGGCAGCGCCCCGCGATCGTCGCAAAACGCGTCGGCTCCACCTCGATCCGCACGGCGCCGTCCTCGTCCAGGCGCTGCCCGGAAGGCATGCGCCGCGCCGCCACGCGCGCGAGGACCCCACCCAGACGGTGCACGCAGGCGATCGCGGTGTTCGGGTCGTTGACTCCCGGGGAGAGCGCGCGGACCGCCATCTCGGCCAGCTGCTCGATCAGGAAGTCGAGATCCTGAACGGAGGTCCGATGATCGCCGAGGATGAAGCTGTCGCCGACCTGGGACAGCACGTGCGCGTCGCAGCGCTCCTTCGGGAACACGAGCGCGAGCAGCGACCCCTGGGTCACGAAATCGCCCGGCCGGCAGCACAGGCGGATCCGGAGGTCGCACTCGCGCGCCAGGTCGAGCAGCGCATCGTG
>Ga0315553_10000287_pt1 | contig 46927 bp, 46 predicted proteins | sample SalMarSW160140MG_FD_203099 | JGI IMG/M metagenome (GOLD analysis project Ga0315553, IMG submission 203099) | Salt marsh sediment microbial communities from the Plum Island Ecosystem LTER, Massachusetts, United States - Salt Marsh Sediment SW1601-40 ...
CGTCTCGCTGGTGGCAATCTGCCACTCCAGGGCTTTCATCTGCCCGACCAGGTGGAAATACTCCAGCACCGTATCCGTCGGGCTTTCGATATCTTCGCCGCCGAGCCATTGCCTGGTCTCGTAGGCAAAAGCCTTAAATTCCCACTTGACGAAGTTGAAGCGATAGGGCTCGACGATGTCGTTGAGGTTATCGTCGAAGTCGGGGACGGAAGCGCAGCCGCCGAGCAGAAATATTACCAGCAGGACGATAATAACCAGTTTCAGTTTCAACGCAATTTCGCCTTGACCCTTTCCGCTATTGCCGATAGTACCGGGCCCGTCTTTTCATTAATGACGATATCGGCGTGTCGGTCGTGGGGCGTGGGGGTGAGGTTAATGATGACCAGCCTGGCGCCGTTTCCCCGGGCGATGAGGGGCATCTGGGCGGCGGGGTAGACCACCAGCGACGAGCCGACGGACAGGAACAGGTCGCAGGCGGATGCCGCCGCCTCCGCCTGACGGGTCTCCTGCTCGGGCATGGACTGGCCAAAGGAGACGGTAGCCGGCTTCATAATGCCGCCGCAGCTATCGCAGCGCGGGACTTTTGTCCCGTCATCGAGCCGGGCCTGGATTTGCTCCCTGGGATATCTTTGTCCGCATTCCAGGCAGAGAACCCATTTCATGGTGCCGTGCAGTTCGATGACCTTTTCTTCAGGCACGCCGGCTCTCTGGTGCAGGTTGTCGATATTCTGGGTAATGACATAGTCTAGCTTGCCCATATTATGGAGTTCGGCAATAGCAATGTGGCCGGGGTTGGGTTGGGCGGAGGCTATCTCAGGCCAGAGCGCCCGCGAGAATTGCCAGTATTTTTCTCTGCCTCCCTCGCTGGCCATAAATGTCTGGTAGTTAAGCTCGCCCGCGTCGAAGCGGTCCCAAATTCCCCCGGGGCTGCGAAAATCGGAGATGCCCGACTCGGTGCTGACACCCGCCCCGGTAAAGACCACCAGCCTCTTCGATTCTAGGACCATCTCGGCTACGGCATCAATATGTTCCATCTATAACCTCCGTAGTCGTTTAATCACCCATCTCTCCCCGTGCTATAATAACCCTAATCGTACCCCGATGTTAAGTTTTTAGAGAAGATGAAAGATTATTACCAGATTCTGGGCATCCCCGAGAATGCCAGCCAGGCGGAGATAAAGAAGGCTTTTCGCAAGCTCGCCTTTAAGCATCACCCCGACACCAACCCCGGCCGGGAGCAGGAAGCCGCCCAGCGTTTTAAGGAGATAAACGAGGCTTACGGCGTGCTCGGTGACGAGAACAGAAGGCGGCAGTACGACCTCGCCGGCAAGGGAGGATTCGCCGGCGCTGGCTATTCCCAGCAGGATATCTTCCGCCAGACCTTCTCCAACCGCGCTACCTACGAGGAGCTGAACCGTATGTTCGCCCAGGCCGGGCTCAGGTTCGACGCCGACTTCCTTAATAATATGTTCTTCGGGGGGAGGGGTTTCGCCTATCAATCCTACCCCTATAATACCGAAGTCTCCGCCTATAAGCCGAACTGGCTGGAGAGACAGGTTAACAAGGTGGCGGCCAGGATGGGCCGCTTTGCCCTGAAGCGGCTTTTCGGAGTTGACCTTGAGCCGCCGGTCGTGCTCGATAAGCACCTCGAGCTTGAGATTTCCCGCGAGGAGGCGGAAAAGGGTGGCGAAGGACAGGTCGCCTACAATAGGAACGGGCGCCAGAAGAAGCTGGTGGTCAAGATTCCGGCGGGCATCAAGTCGGGGACAAAAATCAGGCTCAAGGGCATGGGCAACAAGAAGGGCAAAAAATCGGGCGACCTCTACCTCCATATAAGAATCAAGGACTAGGGTTGTTCCTGGCGATGTATTGACAATTCGGTTTTCCAATGACAAAATGGGTAGTAATACTATATAGTCGGTAAACGACAGTTCCATGAAGAGACAATACGTAGAACAGCTGAAGAAGGGAATCACCGAAACCGCGCTCCTCTATCTAATCAACGAAGTGCAGACCTACGGCTATAACATCATCAAGGAACTGGAGAAAAGGACTACCGGCTATCTCAAGCTCAAGGGGGGCACTATCTACCCCGCCCTCCAGCGCCTGGAAATCAAGGGGCTGGTGAAGAGCTGGCAGCAGCGGACTACCGAACGCCGTTCCCGGAGGTACTACAAGATAACCGACAAGGGACGGCAGTTCCTGTCCACGAGGCTGGTAGAGTGGCAGGACTTTTCCCTGGCGGTCAGTACGCTTATGGGCATAAGCGATAGCGCTAAAGCCGCGTCCCCGGACACGGCTTGACATTTATCCCACCCTATATCCCACTGAAATATTCTGGAGGTGACAGCCATGAGAAAGGTAGGCGTAGTTGCTGATACGGCGGCTTCCATCCCCGAAGACCTGATTAAGGAATACGGGATTACCATGGTCCCCCTGATAACTGTTTTTGAAGATAAGAGCTACCGGGACGGCATAGACCTGAAAGAGGCGTCGCAACTTTTCGATCTGGTCGATAAAGCGGATAAGTTCCCCAGCTCTTCCGCGCCGCCGCCTGTCGATTACCTCAACCTTTACCGCAAGCTGGCCCAGGATAAGGTGGAGGGTATTCTCAGCATAACGATATCGTCGGGCTTGAGCGTATGCTTTGATGTCGCCACTCAGGCCAAGGAGATGGCCGAAAAAGAGCTGCCCGGTGTCAGGGTGGAGGTGTTCGACTCCAAGACGACGGTGGGCGGTTTCGGCATGATAGTGCTGGCGGCGGCCCGAGCCGCCGCCGAGGGCAAAGACCTGGCCCAGGTCATCAAAGCCACCAGCGAGGTCAAGGACAAGTTGAGCTGTATTGTCCTCTTCGACACGCTTTCCTTTCTGGCTAAGAGCGGGCGTATTGGTCGGGCGAATGCTTTGATGGGTAATATGCTCAGTATAAAGCCCATTGCCGAAATACCTCCCTCAATAGGGACGGTGGAACCGGTGACCAGGGTGAGGACGCGGCCCAAGGCGCTAAAATACCTGGTAGAGATAGCCAAGCGGAGGTCGAAGCCCGGTGACAAAATGCATTTCCTGGTGGAGCACACCGTTACGTCTAAAGAAGCCGAGAAGCTGGTAAAAATGCTCTACCAGGAGTTCGATTGCGCTGAGGTTCTTACCTGTGAGTCCCAGCCGGTGGCGGCGTTGAAAATAGGCCCCAAGAGTGTCGTGCTGACCTTCTATAGCGATTAGCGCTTAGTTTATATTTCCGCTTCGTTCTTGGCGGCATCGAGCAGCAGGTATTTTACCTCGCCGCCGCAGAACTCTCGCACTAAATCAGCCAGCTCTTCGGTTATGGCGCCGGCTTCACCCTTAGCCACCGGGGGCAGGCAGTCTACATTTATGGCTACATCAGCCGTCTCCGGCATGAGCTTAGTATGGTCGCCCTGACGCCAGTTCCAGCGCCGACACATTACCCGGCTGTTATCGACATAGATTACCTCGCCCACGGGAGCATATTCCACTACGTCAGAGTTCAGGGGAGTAAAGGGCTCATCGCCCTTAGCTAGCGTGAGGCGGAGGTCGCCGTCGGCTGCTTTCAGGTCGTCGCCGCCGCTGGGCACCATGTGCTTCAGGGAGAAATAGTTAAAGAGGGCTACCAGGGTGTTGATATAGGGTAACTGGTCGCCCCGCCGCGCCCGCCGCCCCAGCGACTCGATGGAGCAATAGAACTTGTTGGGGTTGGTGCCGAAGTCGGTGTAAGCCTGCCGCCAGTTAGCTATACGGGGGTGGGCTTTTATCTGCTGCAGGGACTCGTCCTGAGTCGCCTTGGCTACCACTTCGCTTAACATCTCAATCAGCTTTGGCTTCTCGCCGTGGTTATCAACTCCGCGGGCGATGACTACTCCCCGAATGTAGCTGGGGAACTTGGCGAATACTTCTTTAGATACGATGTCTTTCATCTCTATAACCTCCTACATTCTGGCGGTGGCGCGGGCTAATTCCCAGGAGTATTCGTAGAGGTGCAAGCCTTTGCTCAGGGCGAGAAGCTCGCCGTCTTCGACGCCGATTTCACTGGCCATATATTCTTTAAGTAGCTGGATGGCGGCCAGGTTCGAGGGAAAGCCGGCCCATAGGTCCCACGACCTGAAATAGACGACGAACTTCAGCTTGTTATCGCGAATCCGTGTGTCGATGGCTCTCAGGCAGGGCGGGTCGTCCAGAGTAATAGACTCCTTACTGCCCACGGCCATAAAGGCCTGGTTGGTATCGTAGCCGTCGTTCTTGTACATCTCGATGACTTTGGGTATCTGCTCTTCCAGGTACTGGCCGTAGGTGTACTGCTCGCCCTTCCTTTTGTGGGCGGTCATGAGATAGGGCAGGTAGTCGTCGATGTATTCCATCGAGGTGGGTGGGGGCACGCCCTGGGGGGTGGTGGGGACGAGGGGTCGGGTGGCGGGGTTCATAATCTGGACGGCGACGAAATCCAATTCCTTGCGGTACTGGCCCTGGTAGCTGCCGCGGTCAATCTTGTAGTCGTAGCCCTCGGTCAGCGTCTGGCGCAGGCAGAGAAACCAAGCTTCGGCAAGGTCCCTGGCTTCGATTTGCGTAATTTTCAACTTAGCCGTCCTTCCTCTATCGTGCCCGCATGAACTCGGGACGCAGGCGGGACATGTCTTTGGATTCCAACACTTCGTTGATGAGTTTGAGCATCGCTGCCTTCTGCCTGGGCAGCCTGGCCTTGATGGGCAGGTAGTTGGAGGCGTGGTTGGCGGTGAAGAAGCAATCGGTGAGGTTAACGTTCTCTATTATCATTTTAAGCTCGGCTAGAGATTGAAACGGCGTGATAAGCTCGAACCGCCCCTCTTCCCAGTCCTTGTGGAGGGGGGTGCCGGGGACGAGCATAAGCGTCAGGGCGCCGGCGAAGTCGGGGTCGATGTCGGAGAGTATTTTGGCGGTGCCGAGGGCGTGTTTCTTAGAGCCTTCGGGTCCCCCCAGCCCCAGTATCACCGTGACCGAGAGGGTAATGCCCCCCTGCTTTATCTTCCGGCCCGCCTCGACTATCTGGGCGTAGGTCGCCCCCTTGTCGATCTTTTTGAGCAGCTCTTCGTCTCCGGTTTCCACGCCCAGGTAGGCGATGGTCAACCCCAGTTCGTGTAATTCTTTAAGCTCCTCGACGCTCTTTATCAACCCGGACTGGGGGGTGGCGTAGGTGCCGATTTTCTCCAGGTTGGGGAACTTCTCCTTGAGGTATTTCAGTACCGGTACCAGCCGTCGCTGGGGGGCGATAAGGGCGTCGCCGTTCTCCAGGAATATCCGCCGCAGGCTCCAGCTATAATTCTTGGCCACCTCGTCGATGTCGCGCTTGATGTCCTCCAGCGGCCTGACGCGGAACTTGACGTCGGAATAGGTGCCGCAGAAGGTGCACGTGTTATGAGAGCAGCCGAGGGTTACCGGCAGCAGCAGGCTGTTGGCCTCGCTGGGGGGTCTTACTCTTACCATTTCGTCTTCCATGCGATGACTTACCTTCGGCTCTTCTTGAAGATGGCCAGGAACCTGTCCTCGTATTCCTCGAAAAGTCCCCAGCGGTCGAGCTCGCTCTTCAGCTCGCCGGGGTCGAGGTCGCCCTTGGCGACCATCTTGAAAAGTTCTTCAATCCTGACCCTGGCGTCGGCAGGGACGCCGCGGGCGTCCATGTCCAGAAGACCCTTGGTCTCCATCTGCATCAGGTTGTCGGGCAAAGAACTGCGGGTCATTTCGTAGATGAACTTCATCAACGACACGTCCCAGAGCTCGTCCTGTCCTCTAATTATGGAAGCCAGCGGGTCGCCGCGCTTATCAATCTCGTGGTTCAGTTTGTCCACCACCGCCAGCAGGTTATCGGAGACGATGTTGAGCCCCTTGGGCTCGTTTTTGTAGGTGTAAAACAGCCCCGGGGCATGAGAGCCGTAGGCTCTGGTAAGGCTGTCGAGGTATCTTTTCGCCTCCAGGCTAAAACCCTCCAGGTGGGAGAGGTAGAGGGGAGTTACAATCTTGGGCCTTTCGGCGATTACCCTGCCTTCTCTAATCACCGTCTCGGCGGTGCCCTTGACCAGTTCGGAGTAAGCCGGCTCGGTGACCAGGTAATAATAGACGTTGGTCGTGCCGAAGGTAGCCAGGCTCTGTTTGGGCGGCCTCAGGATTTCGGTGTGTTTGACGGCTTCCTTAATTCTATCGTCTTCACTATCCATCGCTATTCCCTAAGCTATCGCCGCTAGCTCCTGCTTGTATTCGTTGAGGAGGTTGATGTATTGCGCATCGAGCTGTATCTTTAGCCGCCGCCACTCCTCCTGGAACTGAGGTTGGTTTTCGATATCTATTTTCATGTTCGCCGCCGTGCCCATCTGCTGCTTGAGCGCCTCCTGTACCTTGGCGCCGAATTCAGCCTTGAGCTGCTCGTAAGCCTGCCGCCGCTGCGGCTCGCCCTGCTCGTTGTAGTGGTTGAAGATGTTCCTTATCTTGCTGAAGACGTTTTCCACGGCTACTTTGTCTTTCTTGAGGGTTTTTATGCCCTCCATCGCCTTCTCGCTGTTCTTAAGAGCAAGGTCGCTGGCGGGCAGGTCGATGCTCCTGAGCAGTATGTCGCTGGCGCCCGCCTTGATATATCCGATTACCGCCTTATCGTATTTGTCCAGCTCAGCGGCCAGGTTGAGGTCTTTATTCATGTATTTAGCCGCCAGCTTTTCCCCCTCGGGGACATACTTCCACCGCAGGCGCTCTTCTTCGGTCACCTCGCCCATCTCAGCCACCTTTTCCATGGCTATCTCGCGGGCGCTCTTGATGTGGTTGCCTTCGTTCTCTAAGTTCATAGTTACACCTATTATACTAGATAGACACTAAAGGCTCAAAGGGTTGTATTGATTAATCTGACCCGTTTGGCTAATTCGTCATTGCGAGTCTCCGATGAAATCGGGGCGAAGCAATCCCACACGAAGTCATAGAGATTGCTTCGTCGTCCTACCTGCGCAGGACTTCCTCGCAATGACACTATGGCGGAAAGGTGCCGCTTGCCTCCTAGCCCTGCTAGCTTATGTTTATCACCCCAGACTATTGTGATATAATTTATTTCTCAAATGACGAAAGAATTCGAAGTCTTAGACCATACTGCCGACGTCGGCATTATCGCCTACGGCACCGATTTGAAGCAGGCGTTCGCCAACGCGGCTAAGGGCTTATTCAGCCTGATAACCAATCTCGGCGACGTGGATGAAGCGCTGCACCGCGACATAGAACTGACCGCCAGCGACCAGGAAAGCCTGCTGGTGGACTGGCTCAACGAGCTGGTCTACTACTTCGACACCGAGGGCATCCTCTTCAAACGCTTTGACATTCTCGCACTGAATAATAGCCATCTCAAAGCTAAGGGCTATGGCGAGAAGGCGGATAGCGCCAGGCACGAGCTAAAGACGGGGGTCAAAGGCACCACCTACCACATGCTCAAAATCGAAAAGAATAAAGGCTACCGGCTTCAGGTGCTGTTCGATATTTAGGCGAGGTTATAATGGCTTCACGCTGGAAGGCAATAGTCAAAAAGATAGACGACTACCGCTGGGAGATACCGACCAGCTATAAAGAGGGCATGTCGGTGCCCGGTCGTATCTTTGCCAGCGAGTCCATGCTCGACCACATCTGGGAGGAGCACGCCTTCGACCAGGTGGCCAACGTGGCTTTTCTGCCCGGCATTGTCCGCTACTCGCTGGCGATGCCCGATATTCACTGGGGCTATGGCTTCCCCATCGGTGGGGTGGCGGCGACCCGGGTGAAGGACGGGGTGGTATCGCCAGGTGGCGTCGGCTTCGATATTAACTGCGGTGTCAGGCTGGTGCGGATTAACCTTACCGAGACGGAGGTAAGAGCCAGGGTAGAGCCGTTGGTTATCGAGCTTTTCAATAACATCCCTTCCGGGTTGGGCTCGGAGGGCAAGATAAAGGCCAGCCGGAAGGAGCTGGACGAGGTCATGATGGCGGGCAGCCGCTGGGCGGTGGAGAAAGGCTATGGTCTTCCCGAGGACGTTGTCTCCACCGAGGAGTCGGGTTGCATGAAGGGAGCCAGAGCCGACAAGGTCAGCGATAAGGCTAAGAAGCGGGGGTTGCCGCAACTGGGGACGCTGGGTTCGGGCAACCACTTTTTGGAGGTGGCGGTTGTGGATGAAATTTACGACGGCGATGCCGCTAAAGTTATGGGCATCGAGGATTTAGGTCAGGTGCTCGTCCTGATACACACCGGCTCTCGTGGCTTCGGGCACCAGATTTGCTCCGACTATGTGGAAATGTTGGGGCAGGCGGTCAAAAAATACGGCATCAACCTGCCCGACCGCCAGCTTGCCTGCGCTCCCATAGAATCACCTGAGGGCAGGGACTACCTGGCGGCGATGGCTTGTGCGGCTAACTACGCCTGGACCAACCGCCAGTTCATCCTGCACTGGGTCCGGGAGTCTTTCGCCCGCGTCTTTAATAAAAGCCAGGCGGAATTGGGCATGAGGCAGATATACGATGTCTGCCATAATATCGCCAAGATAGAGAAATATGATATAAATAGTAAGCCGGAGGAGCTTTGCGTCCACCGCAAGGGGGCGACCCGCGCTTTTCCTGCGGGACACCCCGATATCCCCGAAGCCTATCGGGCTATAGGCCAGCCGGTGCTCATTCCCGGGGATATGGGGCGTTACTCCTTTGTCGCCCTGGGCACCGAGGTAGCTATGGCCGAAACCTTCGGCTCCACCTGCCACGGCGCGGGCCGCTTGATGTCGCGGGGAGCCGCCAAGCGCAGCCTGAAGGGTGCCGACGTCGCCCGCTCGCTGGCCGCCCAGGGCATAACGGTCAAGGCGGAGAGCATGGCTTCGCTGGCGGAGGAAGCGCCGCAGGCTTATAAAGACGTAAGCGAGGTGGTTGAAATAACTCATCAGGCGGGCATCTCGCGCAAGGTAGCGAGAACTAGACCTATAGGAGTAATTAAAGGATAGAAGGGTAGAAAGATGTATTTTAAAGATATCGTCGACGCCGTGGGACACACCCCACTCATTGAACTGCAAAGGATGAGCCCCACCAAAAAGGTAAAAATCATGGTTAAGCTGGAGGGGCAGAACCCGGGCGGTAGCGCCAGCATCAAGGACCGCGTGGCCAAGTACATGATAGAGAAGGCGGAGCAGAGCGGCGAGTTGACCAAAGACAAGACGATTATCGAAGCCACCAGCGGCAACACCGGCATCGCCCTAGCTTGGCTGGGACGTCAGAAGGGCTATAAGGTCACCATCGTCATGCCCGAAAGCATGAGTATGGAGAGGCGGCAGCTACTTAAGATTAACGGCGCTGAGCTTATCCTGACCAAGGGGGAATTGGGGATGGGGGCGGCTATTGCCAAGGCGGGGGATATGGTGGCTAAAGACAAGAAGTACTTTATGCCCGACCAGTTCTCCAACCCGGTTAACCCGCTGGCCCACTACGAGACTACCGCCGTCGAGATACTAAACGATTTTCCCTACGACAGGGTCGATGTCCTCATTGCCGGCATCGGCACGGGGGGCACTGTTATCGGTGTCGCCCAGCGCTTGAAGGAGAAATACCCCGATATCAAGGTCATCGGCCTCGAGCCGCCACCGGGCGATGAAATCCAGGGATTAAAATGTCTGGGGGAGGCGTTGCCGCCTTTCTGGGACCAGTCCATTATCACCGAGAAGACGATGGTGAGCAGCCAGCAGGCGGCGGAGGCGACCAGCCGTCTGTTAAAAGAGGAAGGTATCTTTACCGGCCTGTCTTCGGGGGCGACGACCTATCAGGCCATAAAGACGGCTGAGGAGATAGGCGAGGGCAATATCGTAGCCGTGCTGGCGGATGCGGGGTGGAAATACCTGAGCCTGGATATCTGGAATAAGTAACTGGATATGGGCGCTTAATACTCTACGGCCTCTTCAGCTTCCGGAGGCAGCTCAATGGAAACCGGCTGATTATAGTTATATACCAGCATGGTCAGGGCGGTATCTATGGTCATTTCACCTTCGGTCACCTGCATCGCCTCGGCGGTCAGCTCTATGGTTGTATCTATCTCTACCTTCATCAGGAAGTAGGTGTCCTTGGCCACCCATTGCTCCACGGAGAGGCTGTAGGAGGCTTCGTTAAAGATTTCTTCGGTAAATTCGGGCAATCCCAACCCCCCGCCAAAACCCATTGTGGCCTGTTGCATAATTGTATCCCAGAGCTGCTTTATATTCGGGGTAAGCCTGAGCACGTAACAGTCTACGCCTTTTACCGTCTCACTGCCGATGACCTCGACCTGCGTTGCTTGAAGGAGTTCCAGCTGAGGCGCAGCCAGGCTCAGCACTTCGACTATTCCCTCCCAGGTTTCTTCCCACTCCTCCTCGGAAAATTCGTCCACCTTCCACTCTGGTTCTGTTCCCGGGTCGATTGTCTTGGAGTATCCGGTACCGTCAACGAGATATGCCTCCAGTGCCGTCTCGGCTTCCTCTTCCCCGGTGGCTACGGCGCTGGCCGTCACCGTCATCCTCATCTCTTTGTTGTCAGTGTCCAGAGCGCCGCTGTAGTCCATCCCTATAGTCGCTTCAAAGTCTTCGCCCTCAGCCTCGCCGGCCATATCCATGGTCATATCCATTTCGAATTCGTAGGTTCGTATGTCGTCCTGCGCTTGGATGGCGCCGTCAATTATCTGCTCTGCCGTGGGCAGCGTTTCTCCGCCGCAGGCGCTGAAGGCGAGAAGCATAACCAGCACCATAGACATTGCCAGAATTTTTCGCCCCATTTTCCCCCCTTTGTTTTAATAGCCGGTATTCACGGTTACCAGGGCATAAATGACGTGCCTATCGAAAAGGCGACGATAACCATAATCAGCCAGACCAGGAACCATACCCCCAGGCTGATAAGCGTAAACCGCCACCATATAGCCCAGACCAGACCCCAGGTTACTTTAATCTCGGTCATTTTCGGTCCCCCTTCTGCTTGAGCAACCAGTATTCCAGGCTATCGGCCAGAGCCAGCCAGCTGGCTTCGATGATATTGGTCGAGCCGCCCACCGTCCGCCACACTTCTTCTCCGTCGGTGGACTCGATAAGCACCCTGACCTGGGCGCTGGTGCCGATGGTTTCTTCCAGAATGCGGACCTTGTAATCGACCAGCCTGACGGTGGCGATGCTGGGGTAGAACTGGATTAGCGACTTACGCAGCGCCTGGTCGAGGGCATTGACGGGGCCGTTGCCCTCGGCGACGGTATGCATTATCTTTTTGTTTACCCTGACCTTGACCATAGCCTCGGAGAGCAGTTCCTCGGGGTTTCCCTGGCTGGGGGGACGCCGCCTCTTTTCCACTACCACCATGAAGTCGACCAGCTCGAAGGGGGGCTGGTAATCGGGCTTCGCCCGCTGAATTAAAAGCTCGAAAGAGGCTTCGGCGTTCTCGTACTGAAAGCCGCGGCTCTCCAGCAGCTTGACCTGCTGCAGCAGCTTTTGCGCATCTTTGGACTGCGATGAGAGCTTCAGCCCCAGCTCTTTGGCTTTATAGGTGATGTTGCGTTTGCCCGATAGCTCGGAGACTACCGTCCTCTGGCGGTTGCCCACCTTTCCCGGGTCGATGTGCTGGTAGGCGTCAGCCCACTTGCTCATTCCCGCCATGTGATAGCCGGCCTTGTGGCTGAAGGCGCTGGCGCCGACGTAGGGCAGGAATGGGTTAGGGCTCAGGTTGGCGGCTTCGCTGACGTAACTGGCGACATCGGTTAGCTGCGCCAGCTGCTTGTCGGTGACGCAGTCGATGTCCATCTTGAGTTTCAATGCCGGTATAATAGAGCAGAGGTTGGCGTTGCCGCAGCGCTCGCCGTAGCCGTTGATGGTGCCCTGGACCTGGGTGACGCCGGCCCTGACCGCCGCCAGGCTGTTGGCTACCGCCAGCTCGCCGTCGTTGTGGGCGTGGATGCCCAGCGGCACCTTGGTCTGCTTCCTGACGGCAAAGACCGCCGCCACTATATCGGTGGGTACGCTGCCGCCGTTGGTATCGCAGAGCACCACGTTATCGGCGCCAGCCTCAGCGGCGACTTCAACTACTTTCAAGCTGTAGGCGGGGTTGGCCTTAAAGCCGTCGAAGAAGTGCTCGGCGTCGAAAAAGACGGTCAGCCCTTGGCTTTTGAGGTATTTTATGGAGTCGGCGACCATCTTCAGGTTTTCTTCGGGGCTGGTTTCCAGCACCTGGGCAACCTGCCGCTCCGAGCTCTTGCCGACGATGGTGGCTACCTGCGCTCCCGCCTCGGCCAGCATGGTCAGGTTTTTGTCTTCTTCCGCTTTCATGTTTTGGCGGCGGGTGCTGCCGAAGACGACAATCTTAGCCTTTTTCAGCTTGAGCCCGCGCGCTTTCTCGAAGAACTCGGCGTCCTTGGGGTTGGAGCCGGGCCAGCCACCCTCGATAAAGTGGATGCCCAGCGCGTCGAGCTTGCGGGCGATATTCAGCTTATCCACCACGGAGAAGGATATGCCCTCGCTCTGGGTGCCGTCCCGCAGCGTGGTGTCGTAGAGTTCAACCTTAGTCAATTTTTACCCCTTCACCTTCCCGGCGATTAAATCCCCCATCTCCGCCGTCCCCACCTTGGTCTTGCCTTCCGCCATTATATCATAGGTGCGGTAGCCCTCACTGAGCACATCGTCCACCGCTTTCTCGATGACGCTGGCTTCTTTGTCCAGCCCGCAGGAGTGGCGCAGCATCATAGCCACGCTGAGGATGATGGCGATGGGGTTAGCCATGTCCAGTCCGGCGCGGCGGGGGGCGCTACCGTGAATCGGCTCGTACATGCCGAAAATCCGAGTGCCTTCTTTAGGCACACCGGCCAGGCTGGCCGAGGGTAGCATCCCCATCGAGCCGGCCAGCATCGAGGCTTCATCGGTGAGTATGTCGCCGAACATATTTTCCGTAACCAGGATATCGAAGTAGGTCGGGTTCTGAATCAAACGCATGGAGCAGGCATCGACCAGCATGTGGTCGAGTTCCACGTCGGGATAGTCTTTAGCCACCTCTGTCGCCACCTGCCGCCATAATCGCGAGGACTCGAGGACGTTGGCTTTATCCACCGAGGTCAGTTTCTTGCGGCGGAGCCTGGCCAACTCGAAGCCGACACGGACAATGCGCTCGACCTCGTGCTCGGAGTAGGTCATGGAATCGGTAGCCATCCGGCCCTTCGCTGTCTCCCAGCGCTTCTTGGGCTGGGCGAAATAAAGCCCACCGGTGAGTTCCCTGACGAAGATGAAGTCCGCCCCCCGTATGACCTCCGGCTTAAGATTAGTCGAGTCCACCAGCACCGGCGAGACCTTGACCGGGCGCAGGTTGGCGAAGAGCCCCAGCTCCCCGCGTAGCTTTAGCAGCCCGTCTTCGGGGTGGACCTTGGCCAGGGGGTCGTCCCACTTGGGCCCCCCCACCGCCCCCAGCAGCACCGCATCCGCTTTACGGCATATCTTCAGAGTGGCCTCGGATAGCGCCGTTCCCTCTTTATCAATAGCGACACCGCCCACCAGCCCTTCGTGGAGGTTAAAGCGGTGGTCGAACCGTTTGCCTATTGCTTCTAAGACCTTGATTCCTTCGGTAATGACATCGGGCCCGATGCCGTCTCCGGGTAGAACCGCTAATTCGAATTGCACCTAAACTCTCCTTCTAGATATTCTCTTTTTGGTATGCTCGATAAGCCCGCCGTCGGCGATAAGCTCGGCCATAAAGTCGGGGTAGGGCTTGGCCTTGAACTCCGCGCCCCTGGTCAGGTTTTTTATCCTGCCTTTGGCCAGGTCGACTTCTAAAGTGTCGCCGTTTTCGGTCTTGGCGACCGCTTCGTCGGATTCCAACAGCGGCAGGCCGATGTTGATGGCGTTGCGGAAGAAGATGCGGGCAAAGCTGCTGGCGATTACGCAGGAAACGCCCGCCGCCTTGATAGCCAGCGGGGCGTGCTCGCGCGATGAGCCGCAGCCGAAGTTGGTGGTGGCCATGATTATATCGCCGGGCTCGACCTTGTTGAGGAAGCCCGCATCTATATCCTCCATGCAGTGCTTGGCCAGCTCGTCGGGGTCGGAGACGTTAAGATAGCGCGCCGGTATGATGGCGTCGGTATCAACGTTAGCGCCGTATTTATGGACTTTGCCTTTTAGCATGTTTTTAGAACCCCTCACCCTTTAGATTATTTTTCTAAAGGGGCTTCGCCCCTTTTAATCCCCTTAATTTAACAAGTACTTTGCGGACCTATCCCACTGAATTTCGTTTTTACCTTTTCTGCGTTGAAGAACATTGCGGACGTTCCTTTTCCACTTTGGTGTATCAGAGGTAGGAGATTGTCCTTCAAAATCCTCAGTATCTAAATTACCTTATTCCTCCACCATGTTATATATTTCCTTAAGTGACACCCATCGCCTTCTTGGCAGACGTGTTCGAATTATGCCCCAAATCTCTTGAGCATGTATCATATCACTCACCCCTCCACCAAAGCCCCCTCAAAATCTTTAACCTTTTTCGGCCGGCCTTTCTTATCCGGCTCTATGGTGTGCCCCTCTTCTTTGAGGTGCCTGGACTGGGCCTCGACACCACCGGGGTATTTGGGGTTCAACTCGCCCTTGCCCTTGAGCGTCCGCCAGTAGGGGGTAATGTCCTTTTTCCCTTCGGCGGCGTCTTCCTCGGCGGCGTGGGCGGCGACCCAGGCAAAGATGCCGGTGGTGATGGGGCAGCCGATGCTGGCGCCGTGTTTCTTGGCCAGCTTCGCCCTTATCTGGTTGATGGTGGTGAGTTTGCCCCGGGGCACGCTCCTCATAATCTCATCCACCTCCCTGGGCGCGGGAATAACCACTGTGCCCGTTCCCCAGCGCGTGCTCATCTTGCCCTTGATTTCGACCACCTTGGGATTCCCCTTGTCATCGGCCAGCTTTTCCCGCCACGACTTCTTTAGTTTAGCCATCGAATCCCTCCTTGGGGAAATTCGAAATTCTAATATCTAAATTCTAAAAAATTATTAGGATTTCGTGCTTCGGATTTAGAATTTTAGTTTTATATCTCCTCAGGGTTGGCAATTCTGCCCGTTATGGCGCTGGCGGCGGCAATAGCGGGGTTAGCCAGATAGACCTCCGATTTGGGGCTGCCCATCCTGCCCACGAAGTTGCGGTTGGTGGTGGAGACGCATTTCTCGCCGTCGGCCAGCACTCCCATGTGACCGCCGAGACAGGGGCCGCAGGTGGGGGTACTGACGGCGGCGCCCGCCCTGATGAATGTCTCAATCAGCCCTTCGACCAGGGCGTCGAGGTATATCTGCTGCGAGCCGGGAATTACGATGCAGCGCACGTCGGGGTGTACCTTACTTCCCTTGAGTATCAGAGCCGCCAGCCGCAGGTCTTCGAGGCGTCCGTTGGTGCAGCTGCCGATTACCGCCTGGTTGATTTTTATATTCTTCAGCTTGCTGATGGGCTGGCTGTTGGCCGGGGAGTGAGGCAGGGCGACCTGGGGCTCGATAGCGTTAACATCATACTCGATGACGCGTGAGTATTCAGAGTCGCCATCGGGCTCATAGACCAGGTAGGGGCGTTCGGCACGTGATTTTACATAAAGTTGCGTCTTGTTGTCCACACCGAAGAGCCCGGCTTTGCCCCCGGCTTCGATAGCCATGTTAGCCATGGTAAAGCGCCCGTCTATGGATAAGGACTCTATCGCCTCGCCGCTGAACTCCATCGCCGAATAGAGGGCGCCGTCAACGCCGATATCGCCGATGGTATATAGAATAAGGTCTTTGCCGCCGACCCACCTCTCCAGCTTGCCGTTATAGACCAGCTTGATGGTCGGGGGCACCTTCATCCAGATGTCGCCCGTAGCCATAGCGGCGGCGATATCAGTGGAGCCCATGCCGGTGGCGAAAGCGCCCAATGCACCGTAGGTGCAGGTATGGGAATCAGCCCCGATGACCACCTCTCCCGGCAGCACCAGCCCCTGCTCAGGCAGGAGCACATGCTCGATGCCCGCCTCGCCCACCTCGAAGTATATTATGCCCTGCCTGCGGGCGAACTCCCGCATCAGCTTGGCCTGCTCGGCGGAGGCGATATCCTTGTTGGGGACGAAGTGGTCGGGCACCATCACCACCTTTTCCGGGTCGAAGACCCGTTTTACCCCCAGCTTATGGAATTCCCGGATGGCGATGGGGGCGGTGATGTCGTTGGACATGACCAGGTCAACCCGAACATTGATAAAATCTCCGGGGCTTACCCTTTTCTTATTAGCGTGAGCCGCCAGTATCTTCTCGGCTAGAGTCAATATAGCTTCCTTTCCCCTTGAGTTATTTCCTGGTGGCTAGCAGACGATTGAGGGCGTTCATATAGGCCTTGGCGCTGGCGACAATGATGTCGGTGTCGGCGCCCCGCCCGGTATAGGTTATGCCCTCGCTCTCTATTCTTATCAATACCTCGCCGATGGCGTCGATGCCCTCGGTTACCGACTTAACGGTGAACTCGGTAAGCTCGTTGGGCACGTCGACTATGCGATTGATTGCCTTGTAGACAGCGTCGACGGGGCCCGTGCCCAGGGCGGCGTCGGCTAAAATCTCGCCCCCGGGGCCGATAAGGCTGACGGCGGCGGTGGGGATGCCCCGGTCGCCGCAGGAAATCTGTACCCTGTCTATATGATAGACCTCGGAGACGGTGCGCTGCTCCTCGGCAATAACCGATTCGATGTCCCTATCGGTGACGCCCTTCTTTTTATCGGCCAGTTCTTTAAAGGCGGTAAAGGCGCGGTTGAAGTCCTCCTCTTTCAGGCTGTAGCCCAGTTCCGCCAGATGCTCTTTGAAGGCATGGCGCCCGCTGAGCTTGCCCAGCACCAGGCTTGAAGACGGTATGCCCACCGTCTTGGGGTTCATTATCTCGTAGGTTATGGGCATCTTGATAACGCCGTCCTGGTGTATGCCTGACTCGTGGCGGAAGGCGTTAGCCCCGACGATGGCTTTATTGGGCTGGACGACGAAGCCGGTCAGGTCGCTGACCAGTCGGCTGGCTTTGTATATCTGGTTGGTATTGACCTGGGTCGTCAGGTGGAAAAAGTCCTGGCGGGTGTTAATGGCCATGACGATTTCCTCCATAGAGGCATTGCCCGCCCTCTCCCCGATGCCGTTGACGGTGCACTCCACCTGCCTTGCCCCCCGCCGCACCGCCTCCAGGCTGTTAGCCACGGCCAGTCCTAAATCGTTGTGACAGTGAACGCTGACGATAGCCTTACCGATGTTAGGCACATTTTTCATGATGCCCTCGATGAGGTTGCCGAACTCGCCGGGGATGGCATAGCCCACGGTATCGGGTATATTTACCGTGCTGGCGCCGGCTTCGATAACCGCCTTCAGTATCTGGTGGAGATATTCGGGCTCGGTGCGGCTGGCGTCCATCGGCGAGAACTCGATATCATCGGTGTATTTCTTGGCCCGCGCCACCATCTCGGTAGCGGTGCGCAGAACCTCATCGCGGCTCTTCTTCAGTTGATAGCCGAGGTGTATATCCGATGACGACAGGAATACATGTATGCGGGGGTACGCCGCTTCTTTGATGGCTTCCCAGGCGCGGTCAACGTCCTTGGGGTGGGCGCGCGCCAGCCCGCAGATTACGGGTTTGCGCACCTCTTTAGCGATGAGCCTGACCGCCTCGAAGTCGCCGGGAGAGCTGATGGGAAAGCCGGCCTCGATAACATCGACGTTGAGCCTTTCCAGCTGTTTGGCTATCTCCAGCTTCTCCTTGGCGTTAAGCGTCCCCCCCGCCGCCTGTTCCCCGTCACGTAGCGTGGTGTCGAATATGATTACCTTATCTTTTGTCTTAGCCATTGTTTCCTCCTCGGGAGAAATATTTGGTCACAGCGCCGTATCCCCTCCCCACTGACGGAGAGGGGTCGGTAAGGATGAGTTTCTTTCCCCCGTAAAAGGAATGCTTGTTATAATACATTTTATAACCAGAGACTTTTTATTTCTTCTGTAGCCAGGGCATCATCTCGCGCAGTTGTTTGCCCACCAGTTCCAGCGGGTGCTCCTCATCCATTTTCTTCAGCGCGTTATAGACGGGGCGCCCGGCCTGGTTTTCCAGTATCCACTCCTTGGCGAAGGTGCCGTCCTGAATCTCGGACAGTATGTTCATCATCTCTTCTTTAACCATATCGTCGATGACCCTGGGTCCGCGGGTGTAGTCGCCGTACTCGGCGGTGTCGCTTATCGAATAGCGCATATAGCCCAAGCCACCCTGATAAATGAGGTCGATGATGAGCTTAAGCTCGTTGCAGACCTCGAAATAGGCAATCTCGGGCTGGTAGCCCGCTTCGACCAACGTCTCGAAGCCAGCCTTTATTAATGATGTGACCCCGCCGCAGAGCACGGTCTGCTCGCCGAAGAGGTCGGTCTCGGTTTCCTCGGCGAAGGTGGTCTCAATAACCCCCGCCCGTCCGCAGCCGATACCCTGGGCGTAGGCGAGGGCGATAGCCAGTGCCTTGCCGGTGGCGTCCTGCTGGACGGCCACTATTGCCGGCGCGCCTGCCTTCTCGGTGTAGAGCTGCCGCAGCATGTGGCCGGGGCACTTGGGGGCAATCATGGCGACATCGATATCGGCGGGGGGCACAATCTGCCCGTAATGGATGTTAAAGCCGTGGGCGAACATGAGCATCTTGCCCTTGGCCATTCCCTTTTCCACCGCCCCGTAATAGATAGCTTTTTGCAGGTTGTCCGGAGCCAACATGACGATAATATCGGCTTCTTTGGCCATATCATCGGCCGCCATAACCTTAAAGCCCGCCTCGTGAGCGCTCTTCCAGCCCGGGCTGCCCTTGGCTTCAGCCACTATTACCTGGCCGCCGCTTTCCCTCAGGTTCTGGGCATGGGCGTGCCCCTGACTTCCGTAGCCGACGATGCCGACCACTTTGCCTTCGAGCAATTTCAGGTTGCAATCTTTGTCGTAGTATATCTTAGCCATAGTTCGACTCCTTTTATTTAGTTACCTTTTTTCCTTTAGCCTGACTTTTGGGCGGCTTTTTCATAACCGGCAGGGGGCCCGAGCCGCCTCGAGTCATGGCGATACGACCCGTACGGGAGATTTCCTTGATGCCGAAGCCACGAACCAGGTTGAACAGTGAGTTGATTTTGTCCTCGTCGCCGGTGGCTTCGATAATCACCGAATCGGGGGCGACATCGACTATGTTTGCCCGAAAGATATCCACAATCTGGATAATCTCGCTGCGGTTAGCCGAGTTGGCTTTTACCTTTATAAAAGCCAGTTCCCGCGTAATAACGTTGTCCCCGGTGATATCGGAGACCTTGACCGTTTCCACTACCTTATCCAGCTGCTTCCTGACCTGTTCCACCACCGTGGCTGGCCCGTTGACGACAAAGGTCATACGCGACATGTTGGGCATTTCGCTGTGCCCCACGGCGATACTGTCGATGTTAAAGCCCCGCCTGCGGAAAAGGCTCGCCATGCGGTTGAGCACTCCGGGCTTATCCTCCACCAGAGCTACCAGGATATGCTTGGTCGTGGCCATGCTGCACCTCTTTTTCTCGGCCTAGATATTACTCACCGGGAGTTTGGCCGAATCCTTGACGGCTTTAGCTTCTTTTCTCGGTTCCTCGAGGACCTCGGCTAGAGCCGCCCCCGGCGGTACCATAGGATAGACGTTCTCCTCCGGTTCGACGATAAAATCAATCAAAAAGGCGCCCGGCTCCGCCATCGCCTTCTGGATGGCCGGCGCTACCTCTGCTCGGCGTTCTACCCTTAAAGCGGGGATGCCATAAGCCTCGCTAATCTTGACGAAGTCGGGGCTGGATAGCGGCGTGGCGACATAGCGCTTGCCGTAGAAAAGCTCCTGCCACTGCCTGACCATACCCAGGTAGTTGTTGCGGAGAACGGCTATTTTTACTCCCACCTTCTCCTGGGCGATGGTGGCCAGTTCCTGTATCGTCATCTGGAGGCTGCCGTCGCCGTCGATGCACCAGACGGTCTTGTCGGGGCAGCCCACCTTAGCTCCCATAGCCGCGGGCAGGCCGAAGCCCATGGTTCCCAGCCCGCCCGAAGAAATAAAGGTGTTGGGCTTATCGTACCAGTAGTACTGGGCGGCCCACATCTGGTGCTGCCCCACCCCGGTAACGACAATCGCCTCGCCTTTGGTCGCCTCGTAAATCTGGCGGACGACGTACTGGGGCAGCAGGCTTTCGCCGTCCCTGATAATCAGTGACGGGTGCTCCTTGCGCCACTCGTCGAGCTTTCTGACCCAGTCGATATGTTTGCTTTTATCAGCCAGCTTATTCAACTCCCCGAGGACGAGTTTAACATCGCCGACGATGGGCACATCGACGCGGACGTTCTTGCCGATCTCGGCGGGGTCGATATCGATATGGATGATGTGGGCGTGGGGGGCAAAGGCGCTTACCTTAGCCGTCGCCCTATCGTCGAACCTCATGCCGATAGCGATAATAAGGTCGGCGGCATCAACCGCCATGTTGGCGTAAGCCATGCCGTGCATGCCCAGCATCCCGTAGCTCAGGGCGTGGGACTCGGGGAAACAGCTCGTGCCCAGCAGCGTAGTCACCACCGGTATTTGCGCCTTCTCCACCAGTTCCTTGAGTTCGGCGTAGGCTCCGGAGATAGTTATTCCCCGTCCGGCGATAATCAATGGCCGCTGGGATTCGCCTATCAGCTTAGCCGCTTTCTTAATCTGCGCTGGATGTCCCTGCAGGGTCGGCTTGTACTGGGGCAGGTTAATCTTATCCGGGTAGTTGAATTCCGCCGGCTCCTGTTGAACATCCCGGGGCAGGTCGATAAGCACCGGCCCGGGCCGGCCTGTGCCCGCCAGGTAAAATGCCTCCTTCATTATTCCGGGCAGTGAAGCGGCATCCATAGCCAGGTAGTTGTGCTTGGTGATGGGCAGGGTGATGCCGGTAATATCCACCTCCTGGAAGGCGTCCTTGCCGATGAAGGGTCGCGCTACCTGACCGGTGATAGCCACCATCGGCGCCGAGTCGAGGTGGGCGTTGGCGATGCCGGTCACCAGGTTGGTGGCACCGGGTCCGGAGGTGGCGAAGCATACTCCCACCTTCCCCGTCGCCCTGGCGTAGCCGTCGGCGGCGTGGGCGGCACCCTGCTCGTGGCGCACCAGTATATGGCGAAGCTGGGGGTAATGGGGTAGGGCGTCATATAACGGCAGAAGAGATCCGCCCAGGATGCCGAAAATAACTTCGACACCTTCCTTTACCAGGCTTTCGCATATTATCTGAGCTCCGGTCATTTTCATAAGTTACGCTCCTTTATTAGCTAAACACTGCCCCGGTGCTGGCGGAGCTTACCTTCTCGGCATAGCGCCGTAGGTAGCCGCTTTTTACCTTAGGCTCGAACTCAGCCAGCTTGGACAAACGCTCGGCCAGCTCTTTCTCGGAAAGCTCAACGTCGAGCTGCTGATGGGCAATATCAATCTTTATGATGTCCCCGTCCTTTAGGGCGGCGATGGGACCACGGCTGGCGGCTTCGGGGGAGACATGGCCGATAGCCGCCCCCCGCGTCGCCCCGGAAAAGCGCCCGTCGGTAATGAGGGCGACCTCTCTATCCATGCCCATGCCGCTGAGCAGGGCGGTGGGTGTAAGCATTTCCCTCATCCCGGGGCCTCCCTTTGGTCCTTCGTAGCGGATGACTATCACCTCACCCGACTTTATTTTCTTTTGCATGATGGCTTTGGTGGCTTCTTCCTCGGAGTCGAAGACCCGGGCCGGTCCCTGGTGGAACATCATCTCCTCGGCCACGGCGGCTCTCTTGACCACGCCGCCTTCCGGCGCCAGGTTGCCGAAGAGGATAGCGATGCCGCCGATAGAGGAATGGGCGTGGGCAAAGGGTCGTATAATCTCCTTGGCGTGGTTGCGGCTGTCGGCAATAACCCCTGCCACCGATTTCCCCGAGACCGTTTTTGCCTTTAAGTACAAAAGCTTTTCCAACTCTTTCATTACGGCGGGTATGCCGCCGGCGCGGTCTAAATCCTCGATGTGATATTCCCCGCTCGGTCTTAGTTTGGCCAGGTGGGGGGTGTGCTGGCTTATCTCATTTACCTTTGCCAGCGGGAATTCGACCCCCGCCTCGTGGGCTATAGCCATGAGGTGCAGGACGGAGTTGGTGCTGCCGCCCAGCGCCATATCGACGCTAAAGGCATTATGGATAGCTTCTCTGGTTACGATATCCCGGGGACGGATGTTCTCATTCAGCAGCTTCATAACCTGCTGCCCCGCTTTTTGAGCCAGTTGCGTCCTTCGGGCGTCGACGGCGGGTATGGTGCCGTTGCCGGGCAAACCCATGCCCAGGGCTTCGGTCAGGCAGTTCATGGTGTTGGCGGTAAACATGCCCGAACAGCTGCCGCAGCCGGGACAGGCCAGCTCTTCCAGCTCTTCCATCTCCTCCGCTTGCATTGTACCAGCGGCTACTTTGCCCACGGCTTCGAAGATGGTGCTGACGTCGATTTTTTCTTCCTTGCCGTCGACTTCACGCCGGCCGGCTAGCATGGGGCCGCCGCTGACGAAGATAGCGGGCAGGTTCAACCTTACCGCCGCCATGAGCATGCCGGGGATTATCTTATCGCAGTTGGGGATGAAGACCAGGGCGTCGAAGGCGTGAGCCTCGGCGGCTATCTCCACGGAATCGGCGATTAGCTCGCGGCTGGGCAGGCTGTATTTCATGCCCGGGTGGTTCATGGCAATGCCGTCGCAGACGGCGATGGTATTCACCTCGAAGGGGATGCCGCCCCCGCTCAAAACCCCGGCTTTAGCCGCCTGGGCGATTTGGGGCAGATGAATATGCCCGGGAACAATCTCGGTGAAGCTGTTGACGATACCGATGAGGGGTTTGTCGATGTCAGTGTGCTTCCAGCCCACAGCGTGCAGCAGGGCGCGGTGGGGGGCACGCTCTATGCCTCGTTTTACGGTATCGCTTTTCATTTTTTCCCCTTCGTTAGCCGATTTTTTCGTTTATAAAAAAGGCCGTCCCGTGGGGACGGCTCCTAATTACTGTGAGGCACGACCCACTGGCCGGATTACGTATGCATAACCAGAATAAGAATGTCAATATTCATCGTGCAGATAAAGTAGCACAATTGCTATACAAATGTCAAGGCTGGCCTAGCTGACTGGCTTCTATAGCCCTTATCTTGTCCAGCCGTCGCTGGTGCCGACCGCCCTCGAACTGGCTGGTGAGGAAGGCGTTGACGATTTCGGCTACCGGTTCCTGCACTTGCTCCTTACCTGCCCCCAGGCACAGTATATTGGCGTCCTGGTGCTGGCGGGTTCGCTGGGCGTTAAAGGCGGTGTAGCAGAGGGCGGCTATGGCCCCCTTGACCTTGTTGGCGGCGATGCTCATGCCGATGCCGTTGTTGCAGATTAGAATACCGCGCTCAAAATCGCCCCTGGCCACCGCTTCAGCCACTTTCCGTGCATAATCGGGGTAATCCACCGATTCGGGGGTGTGACAGCCGAAGTCCTCATAGCTGTGGCCGCTGTCGGCGAGTATTTGGATGATAGCCTGCTTGAGCTCCAGTCCCCAGTGGTCGTTGCCGATGGCAATACGCATCGCTTTAGCCTCCCTTAACGGTAATGTCGGGGCATATCTGCCTCAGTTCTTCTATGGATAGAGCGCCCTGGCGCAGAATAACGGGCGTCTCTACAGTAAAATCGACGATGGTGGACTCTTTGCCTCCGGGGCAGTCGCCCTCGATAATCAAATCTACCTTAGTCCTTAGCTGAGCGCGGGCTTCTTCGGCGGTCAGGGCGCTGGGCTGCCCGCTCAGGTTAGCGCTGGTGCCGATAATGGCGGTGCCCACCCCCCGCGCCAGGGCGGTGGGGATGGGGTGGGCAGGGATGCGGACGGCAATTGTCCTGTTGCCGCCGCTAACGATGTCGGACACGGAATCGGACTTTAAGAGTACCAGCGTCAGCGGTCCCGGCCAGAACCTCTCGGCTAAGAGGTGGGCAGACGCTGGTATTGAACTGGCGACCTCTCCCAGCTGGACGAGGTCGGCCAGCAGCAGGGGCAGCGCCATACGGCGAGGACGCCCTTTTATCCGATAGACCTTTTCTGCCGCCGAGTCAATGCCTATGCCGGCGCCCAGCCCGTAGACGGTGTCGGTGGGAAAGGCGACTACCCCTCCCTGTTTAAGGATAGAAACGCCCTTTTCAACCTGTTCCCGAACGGATGAAGAAAGTTTGGTGCCCATGCCCTCTTCCTGACTGACAGTATAGCATAGTGGTAGAGTATAGCTAAAGGAGAATGCGCCGGTTCGATAGTTTTTCAAGGCTAAAAGCACTTGAACAAAAGCAGTCACAGTGGTAATCTGTATTCAATAAAATGGCGAAGCAAAAGGGTAAGAAGAGCCACCGCGTAACTACCAGCGGCGATATTGAAGTCTCCACCTATCTGGAGATTGCCAAGGAGATGGGCGGCGAACAGCCCGCGGAGGCCAGAGCCGCTATCCCCAGCGCCGAGCGCGAAGCCATCATCGTCGTCGATTTCGGCTCGCAGTACAGCCTGCTCATCGCCCGCCGCGTACGCGAATGCCAGGTCTACTGCGAGTTGGTCAACCCCGATACCCCCTGGGAAGAGATTGCCCACCTCAATCCCAAGGGGTTTATTCTTTCCGGGGGCCCCGCCAGTGTTTACGATTCTAAAGCTCCCATTGCGCCGTCCTATATCTACGAGAGCGGTTTGCCCGTAATGGGCATATGCTATGGGATGCAGGTGCTGGCCCACCAGCTCGGCGGGCAAGTGACGCCGGGCGCCAAGCACGAGTATGGCCATGCCGTCCTGCACCTGAGCGCCGCCGATTCGCCTCTCTTTGCCGATTTGCCTTCCTCTACACCGGTCTGGATGAGCCACGGCGATAAGATTGAAAAGCTCCCGCCCGATTTTACCGCCCTGGCCTATACCGAAAATTCACCACTGGCCGTCTTCGGCAAGGATAACAGGATATTCGGGCTACAGTTTCACCCTGAGGTCGCCCATACGCCCGAGGGCAAGAAAATCCTGAAGAACTTCGTCTATCGGGTCTGCGGCTGCAAGGGCAACTGGACGATGAGTAACTTCATCCAGGACAGCCTGGCCAGTGTCCAGCAGCAGGTCGGCAAGGGCAAGGTCATCAACGCCCTTTCCGGCGGCGTCGATTCGGCGGTGGTGGCTGTCCTTATCCACCGCGCCATCGGCGACCAGCTTACCTGCATCTTCGTTAATCACGGCATGCTGCGCCGCGAGGAGGTGGAGAGAACATTCAACGTCTTCCGCCTTAATCTGGGGATGAATATCGTCTACGTCGATGCCAGCGCCCGATTCCTCAAGCAGTTGAAAGGTGTAACCGACCCGGAGACCAAGCGCAAGGTGATAGGCGAGGAGTTTATCCATGTCTTCGAGGAGGAAGCCAAGAAGATAGGCAAGGTTGATTTCCTGGCCCAGGGGACGCTTTATCCCGACGTCATCGAGAGTGCTTCCAGCGGTAGTACCGCCGCCAAGATAAAGACCCACCATAATGTGGGGGGCTTACCGGCCCGGATGACGCTTAAATTGCTCGAACCGCTGCGCTACCTTTTCAAGGACGAGGTGCGTAAAGTCGGGCTGGCTCTGGAGCTTCCCGAAGAGATGGTCTGGCGGCAGCCCTTCCCCGGTCCCGGGCTGGCCATCCGCATTATCGGCGAGGTCACTAAGGAAAAGATTGAGATACTGCAGGCGGCCGACTGGGTGGTGATGAACGAGATTAAGAAGGCCAACCTCTACCGCCAGCTCTGGCAGAGCTTCGCCATCCTCACCGATGTCAGGAGCGTGGGGGTGATGGGCGACTATCGCACCTACGGCTACCTGGTGGCTATCCGCGCCGTCACCAGCGAGGACGCTATGACCGCCGACTGGGCGCGCCTTCCCTACGACGTTTTAGCGCGGATTTCCAGCCGCATTGTCAACGAGGTGCCCGGTGTCAATCGGGTGGTATATGACATAACCTCCAAGCCCCCCTCCACCATCGAGTGGGAGTAAAAAAGGGGAGGTCGGGCTATGCCGGACCGGAGGGAAAGAGACAAAGGTTGGTGGATAGGCCTTGATGCCTATCCTCCCAAACCTTGCTTTATCGCCACGGCAGCCTACGGGACGGATACGGCGCGGGAGATAGACGTCTTGAGAGAATTCAGGGATGAGATTCTATTACCCAATAGCCTGGGTGCCCGTTTCGTCTCTTTTTACTACAAAGCCAGCCCGCCTTTAGCTGACTTTATCGCTAGACACAATGTCTTAAGAGCCATAGTGAGGCAAGGGTTTGTTCACCCGGTTGTAGGCGTGTTAAATTTATCCCGTCGTCTCTGGTCATAGTAGGGGTGAAGCCTCCCTCAACTATTGAGTGTGGGAGAGTTGGTTTGAGCTACTATGGATAAAGAATTTGAGGATTGTCCTATCTGTGGCGAGCGGAATTGGCTGGATCTTTCTGAGGTAGGTGAGGGGAAAGAATATCAAAAAGGGTATTGTAGTCATCGGCTTTGGGATCCTCTCATGGGGAGTGATTTCTTGAGGGGATTTCTGAAACATAGCCAGAATACCCCAGCTATAAAGGATCCACAGTTTCATGCCTTGAATTTGGACGCAATTCCAGATGAGGTTCTGGAAGCAAATCGTGGGAAGCTAGAAAAAATCCTTCGAGACAACCTTCGCGAAGTCAATGGCTGGTGGTTTGGCAAAGTTGAGGAAATAGCGGCTGCCTGTAGAGAGTTGGCGGTGATATTAAAACCTATTTCTGACCACTATTCTCGCTAGGAGGTTAAATTATGCGTAAGACGCTTATTATTGTAGGGGTATTCCTTATAGCAATCTTACTTATAAGCGCATGTGCCTCAACTGCAACGGATACACCGTCAGGCTCTGAGGAAGTAAACTATAACATAGTAGAACAAAAAGACCTAAGTTTCTCAACTGCCGTAAGAATAAGTGTGAGGCTTACTATGAATGCAGATGTAACTCAACAAGAGATAGAATGGATTGCTCAAGACGTAGTCAGCAATATTACAAACCAGCAAGGTGTAAATGCAATCTGCATTTTTATGTATTATTCAGGCGATGATTACTTCGGAGTAGCCCGCGTTGCAGTAGATTGGGCACCCTATGGTGACTGGTCACGAGCTATTGATGTTACAACTGGCAATTATCAACATCACCAGTATAGCTACAACTACTACTAAAGTATTTCTTTAATAAAGTCATTGCGAGGAGCGTAGCGCCGAAGCAATCTCTAGAATTTCCGTGGGATTGCTTCGCCCCGATTTCATCAGGGACTCGCAATGACATATCGGCCAAAGGGGGTGAGCTAAATAAAAATCCTAGTCGTCGGTGGCGGAGCCAGGGAGCACACGCTGGTCTGGAAGCTGGCTCAAAGCCCCAAGGTCAAGGAAATCTATGTCGCCCCGGGCAACGCGGGCACGGCTCAAATCGCCCAGAACATTGATATCAAGCCCACCGATATAGACGCCCTGCTTAAAACAGCTGAGGAAAAGAGAATCGACCTCACCGTGGTCGGGCCCGAAGCCCCTCTGGCGGAGGGCATCGCCGACAAGTTCTTAATCAAGGGGATGCAGATTTTCGGCTCCACCAAACAAGCCACCGAGATAGAATCGAGCAAGGTCTTCGCCAAGGAGCTGATGCAAAAATACAACATCCCCTGCGCCCAGAGCGCCAGCTTCTCCGACTATAAGAAGGCGAAGGAATACCTCCAGAATCAAAAAGCGCCCATCGTGGTTAAAGCCGACGGGCTGGCGGCGGGGAAGGGAGTCATCGTGGCTGAGACTATCCCGCAGGCGATGGATGCTCTCTCCAAGATAATGCAAGATAAAGCCTTCGGCGCCGCCGGCGACCGCGTTATCATTGAGGAGTATCTGTCGGGTCGGGAGATGAGCGTCTTCGCCTTCAGCGATGGCTACAGCGTAGTCCCCATGATGGCGGCCTGCGACTATAAACCCGCCTTCGACGGTAACAAGGGGCCCAATACGGGGGGCATGGGCAGCTATAGCCCACCGCCGTTTTTGACTCCCGCCCTGGCTAAAACGGTGCAGGAGAAAGTCATGATTCCGGCGGTAAAGGCGATGCGCGAAGAGGGCCGACCCTATAGGGGCATCCTATACGGCGGCTTGATGATTGGCGATGGTGAGCCCAAAGTGCTGGAATTCAACGCCCGCTTCGGCGACCCCGAGGCTCAGGTTACGCTGCCCCTTATTGAAACCGACCTGGTGGATATTATGCTGGCGGTCAGCGATAACCGCCTCGACCAGATTAAAGTGGAATGGAGCCATGACGCCTGCGTGGGGGTGGTCATGGCTTCGGGCGGCTATCCCGGAAGCTATAAGACCGGCTTTCCTATCAGCGGGCTGGATAGCCTGGATAAAGACATCACCGTCTTTCATGCCGGCACCAAGGTTGGTGCCGACGGCCAGGTTTTAACAAGTGGGGGCAGGGTGCTCACCGTGATGGCGCGGGGCAAGAGCCTCGCCGAAGCCCGCGAAAAGGTCTACGCCAATATTCCCCGCATTAAGTTCGAAGGCTGCCGCTACCGCCAGGATATCGCTTTGTTAAAATAGGGATGATTTAGGAGCAATCTCCCATATACATTTATAATAATCTACATTATTATATAATAGTGTTTCCCGTTCCTTGAGGGAGGTATAAAATGCCGTTGGTCGCCGTCGTTATGGGTTCTAAGTCGGATGCCGAAGCCATCAAGCCGACACTGGATATCCTGGATGCCCTGAGCATCGAGCACGAGGTTAACGTTATCTCCGCCCACCGCACCCCGGAGAAAGCGCGGGAATATGCTCTTTCGGCGCGGGAGCGAGGCATCGAGGTCATAATCGCGGCGGCGGGTGGGGCGGCGCATCTGCCCGGAGTCCTGGCCAGCTGGACGACCCTGCCCGTCATCGGTGTGCCCATCGCCAGCGGCGAGCTAAAGGGGGTCGATGCCCTCTACTCTATAGTCCAGATGCCCGCGGGCATACCCGTAGCCGCTGTGGCTATCGGCAGCGCCGGCGCCAAGAACGCCGCCTATTTAGCCGCCGAAATCCTGGGCATAAAGCATGATAAAATAAGAAAAGCCTACGAAAACTATCGTAGCCAACTCAAGGGGGAAAAGCTATGATTGAGCGCTATTCCAGGCCCCGAATGAAGAGAGTGTGGTCGGACGAGAACAAGTTCGCCAAGTGGCTCCATGTGGAGATTGCCGTCTGTGAGGCGTGGGCGGAAATGGGCGTTATTCCCCGCAAAGAGCTTTCCAAGATAAAGCTGGCGCGGGTTAACCTGAAGCGCATGGAGGAAATCTTAAAGGAGACCCACCATGATGTAACCGCCTTTTTAGGCTCCGTATCCGAGAGCCTGGGGGAGGAATCGCGCTTCGTCCACCTCGGTCTTACCTCCTCCGATGTCATCGACACCGCCCTCGGCCTGCAACTGCTCGAAGCGGCGGAAATACTGAGCGAGGACATAAAGGAGCTTATCACGGTGCTGGCGCAGCAGGCCATTAAGCACAAATATACGCCTATGATAGGGCGCAGTCACGGTATTCATGCCGAGCCCATTTCCTTCGGCTTTAAGCTGGCGCTATGGACCGACGAGATGAGGCGCAACCTGCAAAGGCTGTCTGAGGCGGAAAAGGTTATCGCCGTAGGCAAGATTTCGGGGGCGGTGGGCACCTATGCCACCCTGAATCCCGAGGTCGAAGAGAAGGCTTGCGCTAAGCTGGGGCTGGCGCCGTCGCCTATTTCCAGCCAGGTCTTACAGCGCGACCGCCATGCCCAGTTCGTGACCACTCTAGCCATAATCGCCAGCTCGCTGGAGAAATTCGCCACCGAGATTCGGGGGCTGCAAAAAACCGAGACCAGGGAGGTGGAAGAGCCCTTCGCCGTCGGCCAGACCGGCTCTTCAGCCATGCCCCATAAGCGTAACCCCGAGCTTTGCGAGCGCGTCTGCGGCATTGCCCGGCTGGTGCGGGGTTACGCCCTGACCTCTATGGAGAATATCGCCCTCTGGCATGAGCGCGATATCAGCCATTCCTCCACCGAGCGCATTATCCTGCCCGACTCCTGCCTGGTGCTGGACTACGCGCTGGATATTTTCACTTCGGTAATGAAGGGGCTGGTGGTCTACCCGCAAAAGATGAAGCGGGACATGGAGCTGACCAAGGGCTTAATCTTCTCCCAGCGGGTGATGCTGGCCCTCATAGACAAGGGCTTGAGCCGCCAGGAGGCTTACAAGATGGTGCAGCGCAACGCCATGAAGGCCTGGAAGGGGAGCAAGAAATTCCTGCCCCTGCTCAAGGCTGACGCTGAAGTTAGCGCCGTCCTGCCCGCCGATGAACTGGAGGCTTTGTTCGACGAGCAGTACTATCTGCGTTATATGGACATTATCTTCGGGCGTCTGGGTTTGACCGAGTCTCGGTGGCAAGGGGATATGGTGGGGCCCTCCGAGTTTGCCCCCCGCTCGATATGATGACTGATAATCCTTCCGTTCTGCTGAAGACCGGGCTGCCCCTGCCCATGTTCGTCAAGGGTAAGGTGCGCGATAGCTACGACCTGGGTGAGCGACTGCTCATCGTCGCCACCGACCGCATCTCCGCCTTCGACGTCGTCCTGCCCTGCGGCATCCCTAATAAGGGCAGGGTGCTCAATAAGCTCTCCGCCTTCTGGTTCGACCAGACCAGGGAGTTTATGCCCAACCATATGATAGAGCCCATCGACGATGTTAGCTCGCTCAAAGCCTATCTGCCCCCTGGCGTTAGCCCTCCATCTTACCTGGCGGGGCGGTCTATGGTGGTCAAAAAGGTCAAGCGCATCATGGTGGAGTGCGTGGTGCGGGGCTATCTGGCCGGCTCGGCCTGGGAGGAATACCGTGAAAAGGGCACTATCTCAAGCTTAAAGGTAGCCAGTGGCTTAAAAGAGAGCCAGGAGTTGCCCCAGCCGTTATTCACCCCCACCACCAAGGCGGAAACGGGCCACGACCTGCCCATGTCCCGCCAAGAGATGGCCAAGATGGTGGGCGAGTCCCTGGCGGGCGAGCTGGAAGAAAAAAGCCTGGCGATATATAACTACGCCCGCGGCTATGCCATCGCCCGGGGCATTATCATCGCCGACACCAAATTCGAGTTCGGCCTGGACGGCGATAAACTGATCATCATAGATGAGCTGTTGACCCCCGACTCATCCCGTATATGGGAGGTCGACCTCTATAAAGTGGGTCAGTCCCAGCCCAGCTTCGATAAGCAACCGGTTAGAGACTGGCTCGCCCGCTCGGGGTGGGGTAAAAAGCCCCCTGCCCCCATGCTCCCCCCGGACGTTATCGAGGCTACCGCCCGGAGATACGAGCGGGCTTACGAGAGGCTGACCGGTAATAAACTTTAGCGATTAAGCCCTAAATTTTGTAGTAGGAGAAATAATATGCCTGAAGAGAAAGAAATCCCTGAGTACTATTCAGACCACTTCATGATGGCCGGCGGCCCCTACGGCGTGGCGGTTAACTTTGCCAAGAGTCCCCCTGAGCCCGGTCCCGGCAAGACGCCGGAGACGGTAGCCCGAATTCGGATGAGCTACGAGCACGTAAAGACGCTGACCTTCGTTATGGCTCGCCATGTTAAGAAGCTAGAGAGGGAAAACGACGTCTCCTACCCGATACCGGCCAAGGTGCTTTCCGGGATGGGTATAGCTAAAGAGGACTGGGACGGCTTTTGGGAAAGCTCCAACTTTCCGCTTTGAAATCGGGGAGCTAGCGGGAGTAGACCCGCCCCTCAATACCCGAATCCATGAGCTTATCCTCGGCGAGGTAGAGCCGCCCGTCCTCGGTGCTCTTGATGATTCCCGCCTTTAGCAGCCCGTCTAGGGCGTGGGGTTTGAAATCGCGCCCGCGGAACATACCTTCGGCAAAACCGCGTGGCCTGAGCCCCAGCTCGTCAATTGTCTTGGCCGTCTTCTTGTCGAGGGCGCTGTTCCGGCGAAAGATGTTTATCACCTGGCGAAGGGCGCGTTTTAAGCGCCAACGGGGGATGACGTAGAGTCCCAGTATGAGCAGGATAAGTATCAGGACTATGACGGCCAGGGTGTATAAATTCAGCGCTATTCCTCCAGCATTCCCTTGGTGGTAGGTAACTCGCCTGCCAGCCTCTCGTCGACCCTGGTAGCGATGTCCAGGGCTCGCCCCAGGGCTTTGAATAGGGCTTCCGCTTTGTGGTGGTCGTTTTTGCCGTAGAGAATGCGGGCGTGCAGGTTGAGCCTGGCTTCGATAGCCAGTGACTCGAGAAAGTGGCGGATGAGGTCGGTGGCGAAGCCGAGCATGTCATTATCGGCAAAGGACAAGTCGAGCACGGTGTAACCCCGCCCGCTTATGTCCACCGCTGCCGCCGCCATGGCATCGTCCATAGGCACGGCGGCATCGCCCATCCTTACAATACTCCGCTTTTCTCCCAGCGCTTCGCCCAGGGCTTTGCCCAGGCAGATAGCGACATCCTCGGCAACGTGGTGCTGGTCGTCGCCGCTGGCGGTAATCTTGAGGTCGAAGCGGCCGTGTTGCGCCATCTGCGACAGCAGGTGGTCGAACATCTTTATGCCGGTGCTAATCTGCCACTGGCCGCTGCCGTCGAGGCTCAGCTCCAGGCTGACCTTAGTCTCTTTGCTCTCTCTTTTAATAGTGGCTGCTCTCGGCTTTTTCATCGCTTTACCACCTCGAAGAGTCTTCGCCCCCAGTTTAACACATTTCGGGTCGTTTATTAATTCCCCCCGATCTCTTTCAGGGCTTTAATCACGGCGTCGGTGTGGTCGGGCCGCCCCACGCTGATGCGGAGTGAGTTCTGCAGCAGGGGTATGTCGAAATAACGAATCAATATCCCCTTCTGCTCCAACTGCTGCTGGATTTCGGCGGCTTTGCCGTTGAGCACGTGGCAGAAGATAAAGTTGGCTTTAGAAGGGAAGGGTTTAATCCAGTCCAGCTTGTCCAGCTCGTTAAACAGCCTGTCTCTCTCGGCGACGATGGCTTTCACATTTTTCATCAGGTAGTCGGTGTCTTTGAGCGACTCGCGCACCGCCACGCGGGCGGCGATATTCACGTTATAGGGCTGTTTGATTGTCTGCAGGTATCCCACAATCTCGGGGTGCATAAGGCCGTAGCCGATCCTTAAGCCGGCCAGCCCCGCCCATTTACTGAAGGTCCGCAAGACCATTAGGTTATCGTACTTGGTAACGAAAGGGGTAACGGTCTCACCGCTGAACTCGACATAGGCTTCATCAGCTACTATGGGCACACCGGTCTCTATTAGCTCAATTACGTCCTTCAGAGGGGTGGGGGTGCCGGTGGGGTTGTTGGGGTTGGCCAGTATTATCAGCTTGGTCTTTTTGGTGATAGCCTGCTTGACCGCCTTGACGTCGACGCGGTATTCCTCGTCGCGCGGCACCTCGACCAGCTTACCGTTGCAGAGTATAGTGCCGAAGCGAAACATATCGAAGGTGGGCACAAGGTTGATTACCTCGTCGCCCGGTTCGAGGAAGAGGCGTAAGATAAGGCCTATGAGCTGGTCGCTGCCGTTGCCGACGATGATGTGTTCGGCGTCAACGCCGGTATAGCCCGCCAGCATTTGGCGCATCTCGGTCTGGCCAGCGTCGGGGTAGATATTGAAGTAGGGAAAGCTGCCCAGGACTTCGTTTACCTTGGGCGAGCAGCCGTAGAGGTTCTCGTTGGCGTCCAGTTTGGTGATGCCGTTGATGGGCATCTTAACCCTTTCGGACATTAGCTTCAGCGCCTTGCTGGGGACATAGCCGCCAAAGCCGGCCAGGTCCGACCTTATAAACTTGGTTATTTCTTCTCCAGACATTCCTTTTTCTCCCTTTCTATATCCCCATATAAACAAAATTCCCTCCGCTTGGAGGGTTCTGTTCGAGTTTTGGAACTTTTTATTTTTAAGTTTTTATTCTCGTATACTACTCTCCAAGCGCTCGGCTGCGCCCGGTAAATATGTAGGCGTAATAATAATAGCTATGAAAGGTAGTATTTAACATTTCGCTTGACTCTAGCACAAGCTGACATAATTTGTCAACATTTTAATTCAGATTTTACTTCAGGCGCTTCTCCGCCGCCCGGGCGTGAGCCTCCAGTCCTTCGGCTCTGGCGATGACGGCGGCGGCTTTAGCCAGCTTCTTAAGAGCGCCTTTGTCCACGTCGACCACGTTGATGAGCTTGACGAAGTCGAGTATATTGAGCGGCGAGCTGAAACGGGCGGTCGCGCTGGTAGGCAGCACGTGGCTCGGCCCCGCCGTATAGTCGCCCAGCACCACCGTCGAGCTGTTACCGATAAAGATACATCCGGCGTTGGCTATGCGCTCGACATAGGTGTCGGCGTCCTTTACCATCAAAGCCAGGTGCTCGGGGGCGTACAAATTAGCCAGCTCTATGGCCTCGCCGATGTCGTCCACCACGGCAATCAAGCCCTGGTTCTGTATAGCTTCGGCGGCGATATCACGGCGCTCCAGCCCCTTTAGTTGCTTTTCCACCGCTTTATTCACCTCGGCGGCCAGCCCGATGGAGTCAGTTACCATTATCGCCGCCGCCAGCGGGTCGTGCTCCGCCTGGGCTAGAATGTCGGCGGCGCAGTAAGCCGGGTCGGCGCTCTTGTCGGCTATAATCAGCACCTCGCTGGGGCCCGGCAGGCTGTCGATGCCCACGGCGCCGTAGACCAGCTTTTTTGCCAGGACGACGAAGATATTGCCCGGCCCGCAGATTTTATCCACCCGGGGGATAGACTCCGTGCCATAGGCGAGGGCGGCAATCGCCTGGGCGCCGCCCACCGAGAAAACGCGGTCAACGCCAGCGATATCGGCGGCGACCAGTGTCGGCGCGGGCACCGTGCCGTCGGCGTGGGGTGGGGTAGCCAGGATGACCTCTTTGACGCCGGCAATCCGGGCGGGTATAGCCGTCATCAGCACCGTCGAAGGGTAGCTAGCGGTGCCGCCGGGGGCATAGGCGCCGATGCGCTCAAGGGGGCGTATCAGCTGCCCGAAGCCCTTCTTGGCGGCTAGGCTCCAGATAGCGTCTTTCTGCTTTTGATGGAAAGAGGCGATACGCTCGGCGGCGAATTTGAGGGCGGACAGCAGCTCCTTGTCCACCTCGACGTAGGCGCTCTTTATCTGCGTCTTGTTGACCTCAAGCGAGCTCAGCTTGGCCCGGTCGATTTTAAGGGTGTAGCTGAAGAGAGCGGCGTCGCCCATGTCGCGCACGTCTTCGATTATCTGCGTCACCGCCTGTTCCGGGCTCATCTCTGACCCGAACACTTGTTTCATACGCTGCCTCATCGCGGGGGAGTCGGGGGCGAAATCGGTGCCCGGCTGTCGTTCCAGCAGCGCCTTTGCTTTCTCAAAGCCTTCGATAATTCTCATCATATCTCCTCGGCGGCCATACGCAGGGTTTGGATAATAGACTCCATCCTCTCCTTCTTGAGCGGGCTGGCTACCCGCTTGGCGCTGCCGATGAGGCAAGCCGTCGATTCGAAGAGGGTGTCGATGATCTTCAACTTGTGCTGGGCCAGGGTGCGTCCGGTCTCGGTGTTCTCAATGAGGAGGTCGGCGTCCTCGGGGAGAAAGGCTTCGGTGGCTCCCCAGGTCGGAATCAGCCGATAGCGGTTGAGGCGGTTATCGCGGGCGTATCTGTCGGCGATGTTGATATACTCCGAAGCCACCCGTAGCGGCAGCGCCCGCTCGGACTCACTCAAATCACGGATATCGGCTATGTTCATATTCTGGCTGACTACCGCCACCACCTTGACCCGCCCCAGCTTTAGGTTGGCTAGCTCTTTCACCGGGCTGGAGGGGAACTGGCAGAGGTGCTCGGTGAGCCAGTCCCGACCGGTAATGGCCAGGTCGAAGTTATCGTTGGCGACCTGTAGCGGCATGTCCTGGGGCCTGATTACCTTAACGCTGACGCCTTCCCGGTCAATGTTGGGCCGGCGGTTGTCCTTCTCTGAAGGATAGTCGTCGAGGCGAATGCCCGCTCTATCCAGAAGCTTGCGGGTGTGCGCCTGCTGGTGCCCGTCGGGCAGGGCTAAGCGCACCACGTCTTTATCTACTTTAGGATGCTGAACTGCCTTTGTCGGCTGACGTTTTTCTGCCTTTGCTTTCGGCGCCGCCTTTTCTGGTATAAGCGCCTTCTCGATGGGAGCGACCATTTTATCCAGCCCCTTGGCTTTCCAGCTGCGTCGGTTGGCGATTAGGAAAGCGCTGACGCCGAGAACGCGGCTTATCGGCGCCAGTGAGAAGGGGAAATCGTCGTCGGCGCCGCCGACCAGCGCCAGGTCGGCGCTCTCCGGCGGGTAGACCTCGGCGCCTCCCCAGAGGGGAAAGACGCTGAAGTGCCTTAACTGCATGTTGATGGCGAAGGACTCGGCCAGGTTTGGGTATTCGCTGGCGATGCGTATCGTGCCCGGGCTGGCTCTTAGCGATTCCACGGTGGCTTTGCCCGCCGCACTGGCGGCGTAGAGAGCGCCCTCGCCGTACTTCAGGTTTTTCACCTTCATCAGGTCGCTGCTGGGGTATTTGGCCAGTAGCTCTTCAATCCAGTCCGAGCCGCAGATGCCCAGGTCGTAGTTGCCGATGGCGACCTGGATGGGTATGTCCTTCTCGTGAAAGACCCGTCCGGAGAGGTGGGGGAGGGTTTTCGATTCGATGTGGTAGAGGCGCGTCTGCTCGTGGTAGCCGTCGAGTCCCCACCCCGCCCTTTGGAGCAGGGTGGAGGTCTCGCCCAGAAGGCGGCCCTTGGGCAGCGCTATTTTTATATTGTTTGCCTTCATTTTTTAACACCCAGAAAAATCTTTGATTTTCCTGGGGACCCGCTCTGCCCCTTTCCCCATTTACCCCTTTAGTAAGGCTAAAAGCCCGTCAACGGTTTTTGCCGTTACCTTTTGCTTTTTAGCCCGGTCGGTCAGCGTGAGTTTCGGCTTGTCCTTGATATCCACCGTCCAGTCGAAATCGGCCTCTTTCTGGGCGCCGAGATAGCACTCCGCCCGGTAGCCGGCTTTGTGCAGTCGGTTGGCGATATCAAAGCCCTCCCTGATTTTTCCCCCATCCGCCCGGACTAAGATTCTCGGCGGCTGTGGCTCGGCCAGCGCCTTCGGTTTTATCAAGGCCATCAGGCGTTCCAGGTAGAGGGCAAAACCGGAGGCGGGCACGTCCTTGCCTCCCATTGAGGGGATAAGAGCGTCGTATCTGCCCCCACCCCCAATCTTCTCCTCGCCCTTGAAAATCTGGAAAATCACCCCGGTATAGTATTCGAAGCCCCGCCCCGAGGCGATGTCAATCTGGTATTTACAGCCCATAGCCTCCAGAGACTCGGCAATCTTGGCGCAGTTATCGATATAGGGCTTGCATTCGGGCAGCTCCTCGGTGAAGAGCTCTTTTAGCTCTTTAGAGAACCCCGACGGCTTCCCCTTCATTTTTAGCAGGGAGGACAAGGTTTTCTCCAGCTCGGGTCTCTTGAGCTTCAGTTTGTCCAGCGCTTTCATGTCGCCGTCCAGGATCTGGTCGAACATCCGCGTCTGTTCCTCAGCGCTCAAGCCCAGACGGGCCAGCAACGCTTTTATCAGACCGGCGTGCGATACCCTGAGCTCAATGCCCTCGATTTTTAGCTCTCGCAAGACCTCCAGCGCCAGCGTTACCAGCTCGATATCAGCCAGCGGCGGTCTGGCGCCGATAAGCTCCGCCCCGCACTGCCACCTCTCCCGGCTCTTCTTTCCCGTCGCCTCGAACATAAAGATATTGGCCACATAGAAGAGCTTGGCCAGCTTTTCTTTGGCCATACTATCTATATAGAGTCGGCTGATGGGTATGGTGCCGTCGGGCCTTAAGACCACCCTTTCCCCACTCCACCCATCCCAGTCGAGGAAGGAATAGACCTTAGAAAGCATGCTGGGCGTGAGCGTGCCCGTGGCGGTGAAGAGGTGCAGGTATTCGAGGGTCGGCGTCTTCACCTCCTGGTAGCCCCACTTCAGGCAACACTGCCTAAACGCGCTTTCGATAAGGCGGAAGCTGACCATATCCTGCGGGGACAGGTCGCGGGTGCCTTTAGACCTCTGGATTTTCATAGTTGGTAAATTTTAGCACTACTACTCTAGCTATTCAACCGTATGATGTTGTTTCCCGCCCAGTTTCCCCCTTTTGTAAAGGGGGTTTTTCCCTTTTAGCCCCCCACCCCCGGGTGTTTTTACCCACACCAACCCGCCCACAAATGTCTTTCAAAAGGGGGCTTCGCCCCCTTTAAAACCCCCCAAAATACGCAGACTAGCGCCCCTATGGGGTGTCCAAGAGGGGGCTTGCCCCCTCTTTACCTTAAAAGGGTGGTGGGTGGGAAAAGATATAAAACGGGGAGGGGGACACCCTTCTGTCATTGCGAGGAAGTCCTTCTGCTGAAGGACGACGAAGCAATCTCAAGAGACCCTTCGCTGCGCTTAGGGTGACACTAAAGGCTTGGGGTAGGTAATAACAACCTTGGCTAACAAGGGAGATATGGGGCACTGTTTACAATAGTAGCCTAACCAAGATATAATCTCAGTTACCCTTGTTAATCGGGCTAAAGTCTATTCTATTATTGTTGAGAGGCGAATGAGCAGAGTTATATTTAGAGCCCTCGGTTTCGTCTTTTTCCTGGCTTTAATAGTGGGCGCTTTGCTGCCGCTCACTTCCAGAGCCGCCAACCAGTCAATCCACATTCTCCATGTCGAGGGCACCATCGTTCCCGCAGTGGCCGATTACATCGATCGGGGCATTGAGAAAGCCGAGGAAGAGAACGTCCTGGCCTGCATTATCGAGTTGGACACGCCGGGAGGCCTGCTGGACTCGACGGAAAGAATAGTGCAGACGATTATGAACGCCGATGTGCCCGTCATCGTCTATGTTAACCCGCGGGGCGCCTGGGCGGCTTCGGCGGGGACATTTATTACCCTTTCGGCGCACATCGCCGCCATGACGCCGGGCACTACCATCGGCGCCGCCCACCCGGTGTCGGGGAGTGGGGAGGAGATACCCGAAGACCAGATGAAGAAGATAGTCGAGTTCTCGGCCAAGTGGATGAGGACCATCGCCCAAGAGCGAGGTCGCAATATAGAAGAAGCCGAGCTGGCGGTGACCGAGAGCAAGTCCTTTACCGATGTCGATGCCCTGGAGGCCAACCTTATCGACCTCAGGGCGAATTCTCTGGACGAGCTTATCGCCCTGATTGATGGATGGGAGCTTACCCTGGCCAACGGCCTGGAGGTTACCCTCGATACCTCGAGCTACGCCACCACCCGCAACGACATGAGCCTTATTGAGGGCTTTTTGCACGCCATCAGCGACCCTAACATCGCCTATATACTGCTCAGCCTGGGCAGTATCGGCATCATCGCCGAGATTTACAGCCCCGGCACTTTCTTCCCCGGTATTATCGGTGCCATCAGCCTCTTGCTTGCTTTCTACTCTTTGGGCGTTCTCGACGCCAACCTGGGGGGGATACTGCTTATCCTGCTCGCCTTCGGGCTGTTTATCGGGGAGGTGCTTACTTCCACCTTTGGCATATTTACGGCCGGGGGCATAACCGCCCTCGTCCTCGGCTCGCTGATTCTATTCCCCGAGTCGGGCGCGCTGTTTCAGGTAAACCCCTGGCTGATTGCCGCCATCGCCATTATCGTAGCGGCTGTTTTCGCTTTCGTAATCACCCGGATAGTCCGTACCCATCGCCGCCAGGCGTACACGGGCCGGGAGGAACTGGCGGGCAAGACCGCCGTGGCTAAGACCGCTCTGGAACCTGAGGGGATAGTCCTCTTTAAGGGCGAACGCTGGACGGCGGTGGCAGAGAAGGGTAAGGTGAAACCGGGGGAGGAGGTGACTATAACCAAGGTTGACGGTCTAAAGCTGTATGTAACCAGGAAAAGAACCAGGGGCAAATAGACTGCCCCCAAAATCTTATTTGTTGAGGAGTCGTAATCGCTAAAATGGACGCTTGGTTGATTGTCGTAATCATTATCTGTGGTGCTGCCTTGTTAGCCTTTGTTGTCCAGCGGGTAGTCCTAGCCCATCGCCAGCAGGTTGAAGCCGGGCGGGAAGAGCTGGTGGGCAAGACGGCTGAAGTGGAGACGGTGCTTGACCCCAAGGGAATCGTCCTCATTGAGGGCGAACATTGGGCGGCAATATCGGAGAAGGGTAGGGTGAAACCTGGAGAGGAGGTGATTGTCACCAAGGTCGATGGCTTAAAATTACGGGTAGTCAAGAAAGAAATAGAGGAGGTAACTAAATGAACCCAATTATTTACGGTGTCATTGCTTTAGCTGTACTCATACTTCTTCCCATGACCATAAAGATTGTCAAGGAGTATGAGCGGGGAGTCGTTTTCCGCCTGGGGCGGCTGGTCGGAGCCAAGGGACCGGGCTTATTTCTCATTATTCCCTTCATTGACAGCATGGTCAGGGTTGACCTCCGCGTGGTAACTATGGATGTCCCTTCGCAGGAGGTAATCACCAAGGACAATGTTACGGTGAGGGTAAACGCCGTCGCCTACTTCCGAGTGGTTGACCCCGAGGCTTCTGTGGTCAAGGTCTTAGACCACATCCGCGCCACCTCGCAGATATCTCAGACCACGGTGCGAAACGTGCTGGGGCAATCGGAGCTGGATGAATTACTAACCCAGCGGGAGAAACTTAATCAGGCGCTGACCAAGATAATCGACGAGCACACCGACCCCTGGGGGGTCAAGGTCAGCACGGTGGAGATTAAAGAGGTCGAGCTGGCGGAGGAGATGAAGAGGATGATGGCGGCTCAGGCCGAGGCGGAGAGAGAAAGGCGAGCCAAGATTATCCACGCCGACGGCGAGTTCCAGGCTGCCGAGAGGCTAGCCGAGGCCGGGGCTATTATGGCCAAGGAGCCGACCACGCTGCAGCTTCGTTACCTGCAAACGCTGACCGAGATAGCCACCGAGCGCAACAGCACCCTTATCTTCCCGCTGCCTATTGACCTGATAACCATGTTCATGAAGAAATAGCCACGAGCATATCTTATTGCCAGCTGAAATCCCGAGCCCGCCGCGCGGGCTCGGGGGAAGACTTTATTTAGCGGCGCAGGCTGACGTCACCAGCTACGATTTTTATTAAGTGCCCGTCGGGCTGACGGAGGAGCAGGCTGCCGTCGCTGGCTACCGATTCGGCTACGCCTTTGTAGCTGGTCTTGCCCGAGCTTACCTCGACCTCTTTGCCCAGCGTCACCAGCCTGTCCCGCCACTCCCGAAAAACAATATCACCTTCGGGCAGCGCCAGGTATAAATTTTCCGTTTCCACCAGCAGGCAGCGTATCAACTCCCGCCGCGATAGCTCTTTCCCCAGCTCCTGAGAGAGGCTGGTCGCCGTGGCGGCGATTTCGGGAAAGTCGGTGGGTAAAAGGTTGACATTTATGCCGATGCCGATGATGGCGTAGTCCACGGCCTTGCCCCTGACATCGCTTTCAATCAGGATACCGCATACCTTCTTGTCGTTGATAAGGACATCGTTGGGCCACTTAATCTGCGTCTCTAATCCGCCGACCTTTTCGATACAGTGGGCGACAGCCAGCGAGGCTACCATAATAAGGAAGGGCAGCTGGGCCGGGGTGGGGTGGAGAATAATAGATAGAGCAATGCTCCCTTTGGGCGACAGCCAGGCACGCTTTATCCGCCCCCTCCCCGCCGTTTGCTCCTCAGCCAGGACAACGGTGCCTTCACGGGCTCCCTTTTGGGCTTCGCGCCTGGCGGTATCGTTGGTCGAGCTCAGGCTGGGGTAGGCGATGACCTTTTTCCCGATAAGCTCTGTCCCCAGGTTGCGTTTGATGTCCGCGGCCAGCTGATTGCTCTCTGCCATTTAGGATATAGTAAGCCAAACAGGGCGATTAAGCAATCTTGACACGGAATTAGCGGCAGGGCATAATATAGTCTGTTCGGGCGGGTGTAACTCAGCGGCAGAGTGCTTGCTTCCCAAGCAAGACGTCGAGGGTTCGAATCCCTTCACCCGCTCCACCACCTCATTCCCCCGGGATTCTTGACTTCTACCGCCTTCACCCGCCGCCCCTCAGAAGTTCGAATCCCTTCACCCGCTCCAATCATGTGTTGAAGCTTTTCTTGGTGCCGCTGTATTTCTGCCTCATCTTGGTCTTTTCTATTTTACCCGTCGGGTTTCTGGGCACCTTGTCGAATATAATGCGCCTGGGCCTCTTGTAGCGGGGCAGGTTTTGCTCGCAGAACTTGTTTATCTCATCTTCAGTCAGGTTAGCCCCGTCGCTGGGGGTAATCACGGCGCAGGCTATCTCGCCCAGCCTTTCGTCGGGTAAGCCGATAGCGCCGACGTCATGAACCTTGGGGTGGCGGCGTATTACGTTCTCCACCTCCACGGGGAATATGTTCTCCCCGCCGGTGATAATCACGTCTTTCTTTCTATCCACGATATAGATGAAGCCATCGTCATCCATCTTGGCCATGTCGCCCGTGTAGAGCCAGCCGTCCCGGAGAGCTTCCGCCGTTTTCTGAGGATTCTTGTAATAGCATTGCATCACCCCGTCGCCCTTGACGATGAGTTCCCCCACCTCCCCTTGAGATACATCCTCGCCCTTATCGTCAACGATGCGCACCTTCCAGTTGAAGCCGGGTAGGCCGGTCGCCTCTAATTTATGGTTATTCGCTATGCCGAGGTTAACGCATCCCGGCCCGGTGGATTCGCTCAGGCCGTAGCTGGTGTCGTATTGCATATCGGGGAAGTATTGCTTCCAGCGTCTAATCAGGCTGGGGGGAATGGGTTGCGCTCCCATGTGCATAAGCCGCCAGCTGCTCAGGTCGTAGTCTTTTTGCTTCAGCTCTCCCCGGTCAAGGGCGCCGAGGATATCCTGTGCCCAGGGCACTAGCAGCCAGACTATCGTCCCTTTTTCCTGCTGGACGGCTTCGAAGATAGCCTTGGGGTCTATTTCGGTTAGTATCGTTCCCCTGCCGCCGACAAGCAGGCTGCCGAACCAGTGCATCTTGGAGCCGGTGTGGTAGAAGGGGGGGATGATAATAAAGTTATCTTCTTGCTGCTGGGGGTGGTGGTGGGCTTCGGTGATGGCGGCGCATTCCATGTTCTTGTGGGTGAGCAGTATCGGCTTGGGGTCGCCCGTGGTGCCCGAGGTAAAGTAGAGCCCGCACTCATCCTCGGCGGTCAGCGCTACGTTCAGCGGCTGAGGGGAAGCGCTATCGACGAAGTCTTCAAAGCTCTCCATACCTGGGGGCGTATTTTCACCGACAAAGATGTAGTCCTTTATCGTGGGCAACTGGGGTCGGATAGCCTCTACCCTTTCGGCGAACTCCTGCCCCAGAATCATTGCTTTGGCTTCGGCGATATCGCCGCAGTATTTAATGTCGCCGCTGGTGAACCTGAAGTTAAGCGGCACCGCCCAGGCGCCTGTCTTTATGATTCCGAAGTAAGCCTCCAGCCAGTTTATCGAGTTCAGCATAAGGTGCAGCACCTTATCGCCTTTGCCCACCCCTCTGGCGGCGAGGGCGTTGGCTATACGGTTAGCCCTCTCGTCGAAGACGCACCAGGTGATTTCCCGCCTTAACTTCTGGCTCGGTTTCAGCTCGATAAGAGCAATCTCATCGGGGTACATTCGGGCGTTTCTGGCTAACATCTCGATTATGGTCATCTATCACCTCGGCTCAATAGAAACTCGCCGCCTCGCCCCACGCAATTATTATAGCTTTTCCTGCCTCACAAAACAATCGGGACTAATCTGCTGTAATCTGGTACTAAAGTATGAGCTAAAACATTACTAATGGGTTATTTACGCTTGAGGCGTCATATTTTAGAGTTAGAGTATATTCGAGCATTATCATATACCAGAGGTTTTAATATGACGGTAACAGTAGATGGACAAGTCTATTATAGAACCGCTGAGGTCTGTCGCATAGTTGGTATAAGTCGGGCCACCCTGTTTCGCTGGCTGAAAGAAGACATTTTCAAAGAAGCCAAGCATCGGGATAGGCGTGGCTGGAGGCTTTTTACCGAAGACGAAGTCGAGAGATTGAAAGCGGAAGCTAACCAGGTAAATAATACGGACCAAGTCGGAACGTTAAAGGGCTTAATCTAAAACGCTATTCCGCCGAGGTGAAAATATGAGTAACGGGAACGGTACTAAGACTAAGAAGCCGCTTGTCAAAGAGATTGAAACTCTGCCCTTGCGCCAAAGGGGTCCGGCTATGCTGGAAACCAGGCGCGAACGGGTTGAGAAGGTTTGGGGAGAGACAGAGCAGGACAAAACTACCGTTCTCAATCACTTGAGCGAGCTTATGGTCTTTCAGGACCTGGAGCATCGGGTGTTGTGGTCCAACAAGGCCGCTGGTGAATCGGTCGGACAGCCTTCTGAAAAATTGGTGGGGCGATATTGCTATGATGTGTGGGGTAGCGGGGGCAAGGCCTGTGCCGGCTGCCCGGTGGAAAAAGCCCGCGAAACGGGAAAACCGCAGACCAGTGAAATGACCACCCCTGACGGGAAGATATTGCTGGTAAAGGGCTACCCGATTCTAAATGCCAGCGGCGATGTTTCCGGTCTGGTGGAGATGACGTTGGAAATCACCGAGCGCAAGCAGGCGGAGGAAGCGCTAAGGGAGTCAGAAGCGAAATATAAAGCTCTTGCCGAGGGTGTTCCTGTAGGTATTTATTTCAATGATTTTTCAGGAAAGTTGCTTTACGGAAACGATAAGGCTTTGGAAATAGTGGGCTACAAAAGAGAAGAATTGCTAGGAAAGAGTTTCCTTAAACTGAAGCTGCTTGATTCTAAAGGGATGGCTAAAGCTATCAAAGTACTAGCCCTGAACAAGATGGGGAAAGCAACGGGTCCTGATGAGTTCGCGCTAAACAGGAAGGATGGAACCAAGAGTATTGTTGAAATCAGTACCCGGATAACCACTGTTGGTGACAAAAAAGTAGTTCTGGGAATGGTTGATGACATCACCGAGCGCAAGCGGGCGGAGGAGGAACTTCAGGAGGAAAAGAACAAGCTGCAGTCGGTAATAGGCGCTATGGGAAATAGCCTCACCATACAAGATAGAGATTTTAACGTCATTTATCAAAACGAGGCGTCTAAGCTAGCCTCGGGTGACCATATCGGTGAGAAATGCTATCGTGTCTTTGAAGGTAGCGAAGCGGTTTGCGACGGCTGCCCGGTAAAGAAGGCGTTTAATGACGGCAAGTCGCACACTGCGGAGCGGCGGAATGTACTGCCTTCGGGAGAGGTTGTCTACTGGGAGAATACCGCCAGTCCTATTAGAGACGCTAAAGGAAAGATCGGTTCTTGTCTAGAGATCGGCGTTGATATTACCGAGCGTAAGAAGGCTGAAGAAGCGCTGGCCGATGAAGCGACCCGCCATCGTATCCTTATCGACCAGTCCAGCGATGGCATTGTTATTATGGATGAGAACGGTGGGGTGTATGAAGCCAACCTGCGCTTTGCCGAGATGCTTGGCTACACCCCCGAGGAAGTCCGCGAGCTCAACGTGTGGGACTGGGAAGCCGAGTTCCCACGTGAACAAGTTGCCGAGATGATTGCCAGTATCGGTCCAGAGGGCGACCGCTTCGAGACGCAACACCGCCGCAAAGATGGTACGATATTCGACGTTGAAATCAGCACCAATGGGGCTGTATGCTCGGGGCAGAAGCTTATATTCTGCGTTTGCCGTGATATTACCGAGCGAAAACAGGCTGATAAGGCGTTAGTTGAGGCGGAGGAGAAATACAAAAACCTGGTGGAGGTTGCCAGCGACCTGATTTGGGAGGTGGATACCCAGGGGAAATATACCTTCATCAGCCCCAAGATTAAGGATATCCTGGGCTATGAGGTGGATGAGGTGGTAGGCAAGAAGAGGACACTGGACTTTACCCCCAAAGAGGAAGTCAAGAAGTGGCTTAAGCGTTTCAAGGAAGTCAACGCCAAGAGGGAGGGCTTCTCCGGCTTTGAGGTTCTCCATCTCCATAAGAACGGTACTCCGGTCTTCTTTGAGGTTAGCGGCATTCCCTACTTTGATAGTGCTGGAGATTTCAAGGGGTATGTCGGTATAAATAAAAACGTCACCGAGCGTAAGCAGATGACGAAAGCACTGAGGGAAAGCCAGGAGTTCAGCAACGGCTTGCTGGAAAATTCGCCGAACCCGATATTCGTTCTTAATCCGGACACCTCAGTAAGATATGTAAATCCGGCCTTTGAAAAACTGACCGGCTTTAAGCTGGACGCAATTGTCGGCAAGAAAGCCCCCTACCCATGGTGGCTGAAAGAAGAAAGCAAGGCAATGACCCTTGGCCTTAAAAATGCCATGGTGAGTGGCGGTAAGAGAAGTGAAAAGGTCTTTCGGAAGAAGGACGGCGAGCGTTTTTGTGTGGCGCTGAACTCAGCACCGGTGGTCTACCGGAAAAAGTTGCTCTACTTCCTTATCAGCTGGCTTGACATCACCGACCGCAAGCGCGCTGAAGAGGAAAAGGTAGAGCTGGAGCAGAAGGCTCACCTGGCCAGCCGCCTGGCTTCGGTGGGGGAGATGGCATCAGGCATCGCCCACGAGATAAATAACCCCCTCACCGCCGTCATCGGTTTCGCCCAACTGCTTATGGATACCGATCTTCCCGAAGAGATTAAGGAAGACTTGGTCATCATACATAAGGAAGCCCAGCGCGCGGCGGGCGTGGCACGCAACCTGCTTACCTTCGCCCGCAAGCATGCGCCCTCCAAGCAGCCGACAGGTGTTAACAGCATTATAGAAGGAGTACTGGCGTTACGCGCCTACGAACAGAACGTGAGTAATATCCAGATTAGTACCAAGCTTGCCCCCGAACTGCCTGAGGTTATGGCTGACTATTCTCAATTACAGCAGGTCTTTATCAACCTTATTCTCAACGCC
>Ga0315553_10000288_pt1 | contig 46906 bp, 42 predicted proteins | sample SalMarSW160140MG_FD_203099 | JGI IMG/M metagenome (GOLD analysis project Ga0315553, IMG submission 203099) | Salt marsh sediment microbial communities from the Plum Island Ecosystem LTER, Massachusetts, United States - Salt Marsh Sediment SW1601-40 ...
CGCGCGCTGGCGCGCTTCTATGCGGCGCTGATCGGCGAGGTGGACGGCGTTCGGCTGCTGTCGCCCGCGGCCCTGGCCACGGCCACCACGTCCCGGGTGCACGGGCCCGATCGCGTGCTGCTCTTTCCGACGCACTTCGCGCTCGGCTTCATGCTCTCTCCCAGCCTCTGTGCCGCCGCGCCCGAGTCCGCCTTCGGGCACCCGGGTGCGGGGGGCTCGCTCGGCTTCGCCGACCCCGAGACGGGAATCGCGTTCGGCTACGCGATGAACCAGATGCAGCTCGGCGTCACCGGCGACCCGCGCGCCGAGAGCCTGGTTTCGGCGACCTACGCCTGCCTCTCCTCCGGCGCCTAGCCTGGCGGGAGCCCGTTGCTTCGGGCTTGCGGGTCCGCGCGTCGGCCGCACAGCTCAGGGCTCGATCAGCACCTTGCCTGCGACCGCCGGGTCGCGCGCGGTGGCCAGGGCCTCCTGGAAGCGCGCCAGGGGAAAGCGGCGGGTGATCGCCGGCGACAGGTCCACCTCGGACAGCATGCGCACCATCTCGCCGTAGTCGTCCGGGTAGGCCATCGATCCGGCGAGGGTGAGCTGCTTCGCCATCACCGACAGGAAGTCGACCGGCTCGGGTGCGCGGTGCAGCGCGACGATCGAGATCCAGGCGCTGGGACGCGCCGGGGCGACCATGCGCTGCCGCAGATGCCGCACGCCTTCACGCGCAGGATCGCGTCGCGCGGCCCGAGCTCGGGCGTGGCCAGCTCGTCGAGGGAGACCTTTCCGAGCACGTGGATCCGCAGCTGCTGCATCGACGGATCTCTCTCCTGCTTGCCGTCCCGAGCCTTCTGATAGCCTGCGCACCACCGGGAGGCAGCGTCACGATGAACCCCTTCGATCTCTCTGGCAAGGTCACTCTGATCACCGGCGGCAACTCGGGGATCGGCTTCGGCTTCGCCGAGGCGATCGCCCGCGCCGGGGGTGACATCGTGATCTGGGGACGACGCGCAGACCGCAACGAGGAAGCGGCGAAGCGGCTGCGCGCGCACGGGGTCCGCCTGGCGAGTCTCGCGGTCGACGTGGCCGACGAGACGGCCCAGCAGCGCGGCTTCGCCCGCGCCCTCGAGGAGATGGGACGGCTCGACGGCGTGATCGCCAACGCCGGGTTCGTGTGCCTCTCGCCGTTGGTGGAGATGTCCCTCGACCAGTACGACGCGCTCCAGCGCGTCGCCCAGCGCGGCGCCTTCGTCACGCTGCGCGAGGGAGCGCGCCACATGGTGGAGCGAGCGAAGACCGGCGACCGGGGCGGGTCGCTGATCGCTACGGGCAGCCTGACGAACTTCGCCGCGACACCCGGTATCGGGCACTACGCCGCAGCGAAGAGCGCGATGGCGGGACTGGTGCGCACCTTCGCCCTCGAGCTCGGCCCGCTGGGCATCTGCGCCAACATGATCTGCGCCGGACTCACGAAGTCGGAGATGGTGCCCTTCGACGAGAGCCATCCGCTCGGCCAGGCGGCGGTCGCGAAGATTCCGCTCGGCCGGATGGCCACTCCCGAGGAGATCGGGGGCATCGCCGTGTACCTGATCAGCGATGCGGCCCGCTACCACACCGGCGATCTGATCACCGTCGACGGCGGCCGAATGGCCAACGGCACCTGACGAGGGGGATCCCCGCCCCGATGATTGACATCCCGAGATACATTTTGGTTACTATGTAAACTCGGGTGGCCGGTGCGCCGGCTCCCGCACGCCCGAGGAGAAGCGATGACCTACGACCTCGTGATCCGCGGAGGCAACGTCGTCGACGGGACCGGGCTGCCCGGCTTCACCGCCGACGTCGCCGTGTCGGGCGGACGGATCGCAGCGATCGGCCGCGTCGACGGGAGTGCGCGGCGCACGGTGGACGCCGACGGCCTGCTCGTCGCGCCCGGCTTCATCGACGTCCACACCCACTACGACGTGCAGCTCGACTGGGATCCGGCGGCGTCTCCCTCGATGCAGCACGGTGTCACCACGGTGCTGACGGGCAACTGCGGCTTCACCCTGTACCCGGCGAAACCCGCCGACGTCGACTGGCTGGCGGGAATGCTGACGCGCGTGGAGGGCATGTCGCGCGCGGCGCTGCGGGAGGGCTTCCGCTTCTCGGGCGGCGGCTTCTCCGACTACTGGTCGCGGCTCGAGGGTCGCATCGCGCTGAACGTCGGCGGCTACGTCGGCCACTGCGCAGTGCGCCGCCACGCCATGGGCGACGATGCTTCGCAGCGCGCCGCCACTCCCGAGGAGATCGGGGAAATGCAGGCGCTGGTGCGCCAGGCGCTCGGCGAGGGCGCCGTCGGCTTCTCCACCTCGCAGCTCGACTTGCACGTTGGAGAGGACGGCCGCGGGGTGCCCTCGAACTTCGCGGCGCCGGAGGAGATCGTGGCGCTGTGCTCGGTGCTCGCCGAGTTCCCCTACGGCGTGGTCGAGATCATCCCGCGCAGCCACAGCGTCGGGTTCGACGAGGAAGACCGGAAGCTGCTGCTCGAGATCGCGCACGCCTCGGGGAAGCCGATCGAGCTGGGCCTGCTCGCCCCGACGCCGGACCAGCCGATGGGCTGGCAGCGCGCCCTCGACTTCGTGCACGAGGCGCGCGGCCAGGGCCTGCGCATGCACCCCCAGTTCGCGACCCAGCGCCTCGCTCTGCACCTGCGGCTCGACGACACCTTCGTCTTCGACGAGATGCCCGCCTGGCTCGAGGCGCTGACGGGCAGCGTCGAGGAGCGCTGTCGCAAGCTCTCGGACCCCGCGGTCCGCCAGCGGCTGCGAGCGGACCTGCTCCGGGAGAACCGCGCCGCGCCGTTCCCGATCGAGATCCTCGAGGTCGAGCTGGTCCGCAGCGACGCCAACCGTGCGCTCGTCGGACGGAGCGCGGCGGAGATCGCCGCCGAGCGGGGCGGCGACGCCCTCGACGCGTTCCTGGACGTCTCGATCTCCGAGCGCCTCGCGACCTGCTGGAACGTGCGCACGCTGCCGGCCGCGCGCGAGTTCATCGCCAACGTCGTGCGCACGTCGGTGCGGGACCCGCTGGTGATGGCGGGCTCGAGCGACGGCGGCGCCCACCTCGCGAGCTTCGTCGGCGCCGACTACACGACCCTGCTGCTCACCGACTGGGTGCCCGAAGCGGTCTCGCTCGAGCACGCGATCTGGCGGCTGGCCGGAATGCCGGCGGCCGTGCACGGCCTGGTCGACCGTGGAGTGATCCGCACCGGCGGCAAGGCGGACCTCGCGTTGATCGACCTGCCCAATCTCGCAGCCGGCGAGCACACGATCGCGCGCGACTTCCCGGGCGGCACCGAGCGCTATACCGTCGACGCGCGCGGCTACGAGATGGTGATCGTCAACGGCGTTCCGGCGATGGAGAAGGGCCAGCCGACGGGCGCCTTCCCCGGAGAGGTGATCCGCGGTGCGTAGAGCGGAGCAGGGATGAAGATCGGCCTGTTCGGGATCAACTTCGGCCCCTGCGGCGACGCGGAGGCGATGGTGCGGGTGGCGCGCGCCGCCGAAACCGCGCAGCTCGAATCGCTCTGGACCGGCGAGCACGTGGTGCTGCCCGATCCCCAGGCCCCTCCCTCCCCAGCCGCGCCTGGCACCCCCTTCCTCGACCCGTCGGTGGCGCTCGCCCACATCGCCGCGCACACGGAGCGGATCCGGCTCGGCACCGGCATCATCATCCTGCCCCAGCGCAATGCCGTCGAGCTGGCGAAGGAGCTGGCGAGCCTGGACCGGGTGTCGGGCGGAAGGCTCTTGTTCGGCCTCGGCGCGGGTTATCTCGAGCCCGAGTTCCGCGCACTGGGCGCGAACTTCGAAGAGCGCGGCGCCGTGACCGACGAGTCGATCGACGTGCTGCGCGCGCTGTGGACCCAGGAGTCGCCGCGCTTCGCCGGCCGCTACTACCGCTTCGCGGGCATCGATGCCCAGCCGCGGCCGCTCCAACGCCCGCATCCGCCGATCGTGGTGGGCGGGATGAGCCGGGCCGCGGCGCAGCGAGCCGCACGGCGCGGGAACGGGTGGTACGGCTTCTTCACCGCGCCCGAGATCGTCGCCCGCTGCCTCGGATGGATCCGCGAGGCCGTGGACGCAGGCGAGCGCCCCGACGGCCTGGGTCCGCTGGAGATCAGCGTCACGCCGCCTCCCCGTCCCGGACTCGACCTCGATCTCGTGAAGCGGTACGCCGAGCTCGGCGTCCACCGCGTGATCGCGTCGACTTCGGCGCGCGACGTGGACGGCGTGCTGCGGTTCGTGGACGAGCTGGCAGAGCTGTCGCGTTGGGCAGGTTAGGCGGGCATGTCCGGGGAGGGGGCGACGGACACCACCCGCGCGCTGCGCGCCGAGTCCGTCTCCCGCTGGGACCGCACCCACGACGTCGTGATCGTCGGCCACGGCGGCGCCGGGGCCGCGGCGGCGATCGAGGCCGCGCGCGCCGGAGCCGACACGCTGGTCCTGGAGCGCATGACGCGCGGTGGCGGAACGACCGCGCTCTCGACGGGCGTCCTGTACTTCGGCGGCGGTACTCGCATCCAGAAACGGTGCGGCTTCGACGACTCGGTGGAGGAGATGACGAAGCACGTCCGGCTCGCCGCCGGGACCCACGCCGACGAGGAGAAGGTGCGCCTGTTCTGCGATCAGAGCCTCGAGCACTTCGACTGGATGTGCTCGCTCGGGGTCGAGTTCAAGGAGAGCTACGTCGCCGAGAAGACGACCCACCCCTTCGGCGACGATGGCCTCTTCTACAGCGGAAACGAGGAGGTGTACCCCTTCGCCGGGCAGGCGGTGCCGGCGCCGCGCGGCCACAAGCCGGCGCGAGCGGGAGAGGCCGGCGGCTACCTGATGGAGTGCCTGCTGCGCGCCAGCGACGAGGCGGGCGCCCGCGCGCTGAACGACTGCGAGGCCCTGCGCCTCGTGCAGCGCGAGGACGGACGTGTGGTGGGCGTCGTGGCGCGCCACCAGGGGGCCGAGCTCGTGATCCGCGCGCGGCGCGGCGTGATCCTGTGCGCGGGCGGCTTCGTCCTGAACGAGGCGATGGTGGCCGAACACGCCCCGCAGCTGCTCCAGTGCAACTGGAAGGCGGCCTCGCCCGGCGACGACGGTCGGGGCATCCGCATGGGAACGGGCGCCGGGGCCGCCTCCGTCAACATGCACGAGGGACTGGTGCTCAACGCCTACTACCCGCCGGCCAGCCACCTGAAGGGCGTGCTGGTGAATGCCCAGGGTCAGCGCTTCGTGAACGAGGACGCCTACCTCGGGCGCACCAGCGACGCCATGGTGTACCGGGCGGGCGGGCGGGCCTGGCTCGTGGTGGACGACGCGATCTACGCCCGAACCCAGGCCGCCCATCGGATCGCGGCCGTCGAGGAGAGCTTCGCGGCGTTGGAGGGCGCGCTCGGAATGCCCGAGGGAGAGCTGGTCCACACCCTGGAGAGCTACAACCGCTGGGCGGCGCGCGGCGAGGACCCGCTCTTCCACAAGGCCCCCGCCCATTTGCGACCGCTCTCGGAGCCGCCCTTCGCGGCGCTCGACTGCTGCACCGCGAACTCCTTCTTCGGGGTGTTCACCCTGGGCGGCCTCGCGATCCGGGCGACTGCGGAGGTGCTCACGCCCGAGGGGGCGGTCGTTCCCGGCCTGTTCGCGGCCGGACGCAACACGGCGGGCCTGTGTCTGGAGGGCCGCGGCTACGCGAGTGGACTCTCGATCGGCGACGCCACCTTCTTCGGCCGCGTCGCCGGCCGCAACGCCGCGGCCGGGCTCGAAGACCCGCAAGCGGCCGAAGGCCGCGCGCAGCGAGCCGTCGGCGAGCGAAGTCGAGAGTGAAGCTCTTCCAGCCGATCCGGATCGGGGCCATGGAGCTCAAGAACCGGCTGGTGATGTCGCCGATGACGACGGGCTATGCCGGGCTCGATCAGCTGCCCACGAAGCGCCTCGTCGCCTACCTCGCGGCGCGCGCCCGCGGCGGCGTCGGCCTGCTCACGCTCGAGGCCTGCGTCGTGGACCGGCGCCACCGCGAGGTGCCCCAGTCGATGCACTTCGCCTCCGACGACGTGATCGGCGCGCACCGCGCGGTGGTCGATGCCTGCCACGCCCACGGCGCGAAGGTGCAGCCCCAGATCGTCCACGCCGGGCCCGACGCGCTCTCTCCGCAGATGGAGAAGATCCCGAGCCTCGGCCCCTCGGTGATTCCTTCCTACCTCACGGGCACACCGAGCCGGGCCCTGGAGGCCGAAGAACTGCCGGCGATCCTGGACCAATACGCCTCCGCGGTGCGACGCGTCCGCGAGGCGGGCTACGACGGCATCGAGCTGCACGCGGCTCACGGCTACATGCTGGTGGGATCTTTCCTCTCTTCCTGGCGCAACAAGCGCGCCGACGGCTACGCCGGTCGCAAGCGCGAGGGACGCCTGCGCTTCCTGCTCGAGGTGCTGGCTGCGATCCGGCGCGAGGTGGGCGGCGACTTCCCGATCACGCTTCGCATCTCGGGCTACGAACGCGTTCCCGGCGGTCGTCCGATCGACGACACCGCGCGCATCGCGCCGCGCCTGGTGCAGGCGGGAGTGGACGCCTTCCACGTCTCGGGCGGCGTGATCGACCGGCTGACGTCGATGATCGTCACGGGCTCCCAGTGGGGGGAGGCGCACAATCTCGCCGGCGCGCGGGCGGTGAAGAACGTCGTGGACGTGCCGGTGATGACCGTGGGCCGCATCCACGACCCGCTGCGCGCGGAGGCGATCCTCCAGAGCGGCGACGCCGACCTGGTGGTGATGGCGCGGCCGCTGCTCGCCGACCCGGCGCTGCCCGAGAAGCTGCGCACCGGCCGCGCGCTGCGCGTCCGGTCCTGCATCTCCTGCGAGAACTGCATCGACTCGATGGAGACCGGGAACATGAACTGCGCCGTGAACGGCCTGTCGGGACGCGAGGGCGAGCTCGACCTGTCGCCGACCGCCGCGCCCAAGCGCGTCGTGATCGTGGGCGGCGGGCCCGGCGGCCTGGAGACCGCGCGCCTGGCGGCCGAACGCGGTCACCGCGTCGCCCTCTACGAGCGCGAGCGCCAGCTGGGCGGGTCGCTGGTGATGGCGGCGACGGTGCATCCGGAGAACGCGCCCTTCCTCTCCTTCCTGCTGCGGGAGGTGGCGCGGCTTCCGATCGAGGTGCACCGGGGACGCGCGCTCGCCGCCGAGGACGTCGCCGCTCTGCGCCCCGACGCCGTCGTCGTCGCGAGCGGCGGGCGGGTGGTGGTGCCGAAGATCCCCGGCGACGACCTCCCCCACGTGGTCACGGGCCCGCGCCTGCGCGCGCGGATGGGCCCGGCGGCGCGCTGGCTCACCCCGCGCCAGCTCGCGGCCGCGAGCCGCTGGTGGATGCCTCTCGGTCGCCGGGTGGTCGTGGTGGGCGGCGACCTCGCCGCGATCGAGCTGGCCGAGTTCCTCGCCGCGCGCGGTCGCCGGGTGAGCGTGGTGGAGCACGGGGAGCGCCTGGCACCGGAGATCGGTCCCAAGCGGCTCGCCGAGCACATGGATCGCCTGGATCGCCTGGGCGTGGCCGTGAACACAGGCGTCGCCTACGAGGGGATCACCCGCGAGGGCATCGCCGTCCGGCCGGAAGGCGCCGGCAGCCATCTCGTGGCGGCCGACACGGTGGTGGTGGCCGGCGAGCTGGAGGCCGACACGACGCTGTTCGACGCGGTGAGGGAGCGGGTGCCCGAGGCCTTCTGCGTCGGCGATTGCACCGGGCTCGGCCTGATCCGCAAGGCCACCGAGGAGGCGACACGCGTGGCCGCCGCGCTGTAGGCTGGGCAACGAGTGCAGGGAAGGAGCTCCCGATGACGACGACCCGAGAGCACCCCGCGATGGCCGCCGCACACCATTCCTGGCGCTGCGTGCAGGCGCGCCTGCGCGAGGAGTGGCTCGAGCTGATGGCCGACGACGTGGTGATCGAGGATCCGATCGGCGTCGGCCCCACCAATCCCACGGGCAAGGGCTTCCGCGGCAGGGCCGAGGCGGAGCAGTTCTGGGACAAGAACCTGGCGCCCACCGAGAGCGTCACGATCACCGCCCACGAGTCCTTCGCCGCGGGCGACGAGTCGGCCCACGTGCTGACGCTCGTGACCCGGTTCCCGAACGGCGCGGCGATGACCGTCCACGGGATCTTCACCTACACCGTGAACGAGGCCGGCAAGCTGCGCGCCCTGCGCGGCTACTGGTCGCTGGGCGACTCGAAGATCGAGAAGCCGGAATGAGTGACGCGCGCCAGGCGACGACGCCTCCCCCCCCGACCCGGGTCCCGACTGGAACCTGGAGAAGAAGCGCGTACTGATCCGCAAGGCCTTCGAGGCGCTGCCGCCGGGAGGGGCCTTCGTCGTCATCAAGAACCTGATCGACGACGAGCGGCGCGCGAACGCCTTCGGCCTGCTGATGTCGCTCAACGTGCTGGTCGGGTTCGGCGACGCCTTCGACTACTCCGGCGCCGAGTTCGCCGGCTGGTGCCGGGAGGCCGGCTTCGCGCGCAGCGAGGCGATCCGGCTGCGCGGTCCGGTCAGCGCCGCCGTGGCCTACAAGTAGCGGCAGGGGATCCCCGCCCGGAAACCCGATCGCTAGGCCGGCCGCGTGCCCGTGTATTCGCAGAAGGCCCCGGGCACCACCACTTCGAACTTCACGTCCGCGAAGCCGGCGTCCTTCAGGGCGGCGACGATCGTATCCGGCGGAACGCACTTCTCGACGGTGTCCCAGTAGTAGTCCATCAGGAGCTTCGCCTCGCGGCTGCCGGTGGAGAGCAACGTCATCCCGGGGATCACCTTCGCCCAGACGAAGCGGGTGAGGTTGTAGCCGAGCTTCGACTTCGGCACGTGGCCCTCGAGGATCCACAGCCGGCCGCCCGGCACGAGCACGCGCAGGTACTCGCGGAAGGTCTGGGCCAGGCTCGAGACGTGGCGCAGCGCGATTCCCATCGTGACGAAGTCGAACTGCTCGTCCCGGAAGGGGAGGGTGTCGCCGACGCCGTGGGTGAGGGGGCCGCGAAACACCTTCTTCGCCTCGGCCAGCATGCCGGGGCTCGGGTCGCAGCCGAACACCCGCCCCGAGGGCCCGACGATGCGCGCGGCGCCGCGCGCCACGGCGCCGGTGCCGGTGGCGACGTCGAGCACGCGCATGCCGGGCTTCATGCCCGCGCGCTTCATCCCGTAGCGCCGGTACCAGAGCCCTCCTTTGAGGAACAGGCTCTCGATCGTGTCGTAGTGACGCGCCGTCCGGTTGAAGAGGTCGACGACGTAGTCCTGGCGATCGCGCTCGTAGTACTCGGTGAGCGGCGCGTGAGGAGGGATCTCCTCGGCGCCGACTCGACTCGCGGACGTGCTCGGGACCGGTTCCATGGGATCCTCCGTCGGAGAGCGCATGCTACCCGGGCCGCCGGCGGGGCGGTAGCCCGTCAGTCCTCGCCGCAGATACGGGCCACGATCGCCGCCGGCGTCTCGAGGCGCAGGCGACCTTCGGCGTCCAGCGTGGCGAGGGTGGTGAAGCCCCGAGCCGCGCGGCGGCCGTGGGTCTCGTTGCGGATCTCGTAGCGGATCGTGAGCCGGCGCGCGTAGTCGGCGATCCAGGCCCGGATCGATACGCAGTCGGCATAGCGCAGCGGAAACGCGTGGCGGACGCCCGACTCGATCACGACCAGGCGATAGCGCCCGCCGACGAGGTCGCCGCCGTCGAGGCGCAGCGAGCGCAGGAGCGCCATCCCCGCCGCCTCGAAGTACTTCGGGTAGTGACCGTGCCAGACGATCCCGAGCGCGTCCACGTGGTGGAAGGGCACGTCCATCTCGACACGAGTCTCGTGGAGGCCGGGCCGGGCCTCCGCGATCCGCCGCACTCCGCGCGTCCCCGGACCCGACACGGCTCAGGCGGTCTTCGCGTCGAAGACGAGCTCGCGCGTCCGGTAGAGGGCGAGCACGCGCTCGATGTCGCGGTCCTGACGCCGGTCCTCGGAGAGGGCCGGCACCGCGCGGCGCACCGCCTCGCGGATCGCCCGCGTGCGGCCGGCCCCGGGCGAATCGCCGCGCAGCTCGAGGGCCTGGCAGTCCGCGAGCAGCACGATCGCCGCGACCGTCTCGCCGAGCTCGAGGATCCGGCGGCAGTCGCGCGCGGCGATCGTCCCCATGCTCACCTTGTCCTGGTTGTGCGACTCGGTGCTGCGGCTGAAGGACGCCGCCGGCAGGGTCAGCTTGAGTGCCTCGGCGGCGAGCGCCGAGGTGCTGATCCCCATCGCCTTGAAGCCGTGGCAGCCGGTCCCCCCCGCGCTGAGGTTCGCCGGCAGCCCCCCGCTCGAGGTCGGCGCGCACAGGAGCTGCATCTGGCGGTCGAGCAGATCGACGACACTGGCGACGGCGCTCTTCAAGCCGTCCATCGCGAAGGCGACGTGGCCTCCGTAGAAGTTCCCGCCGTGGTGCACCTCACCCGAGTCCGGGTCCACGATCGGGTTGTCGTTCACCCCGTTCAGCTCGATCTCGAGCGCCTGCCGCGCGAAGGCGAGCGCGTCGAGCAGAACACCGACCACGTGGGGCGCGCAGCGCACGGAGTAGACGTCCTGGAGGCGAGCGGGTCGGATGCCCTCGCTCGGCGCCAGATCCTCGCGAATCCACGCCGCCGCCCGGCGCGTGCCGGGGTGGGGCTTGAGGGCGAAGATCGCGTCGTCGAAATGCCGCGGGTTGCCGGCGATCGCCCGCGAGGTCATCGCGGTGATCGCGCAGGCCCAGCGCGCCAGACGCGCCGCGCGGTCCACGGCGAGACAGGCCAGCGCGGTCATCACGCTGGTGCCGTTCATGATCGCGAGGCTCTCCTTGGGCTCGAGCGCGAGCGGCTCGAGCCCCGCCCGGCGCAGCGCCTCCTCCGCGGGGACCGTCTCGCCCGCCACCAGCGCCTCGCGCTCGCCGACCAGCAGCGCGGCCAGGTAGGACAGCGGCGTCAGGTCGCCGCTCGCGCCGACCGATCCCTCCTCGGGAATGCGGGGGACGATCCCGCGGTTCACGAGCTGGCACAGTCGCTCCAGCACCACCGGGCGCACGGCCGAGTAGCCGCGCGCGAGCGACGCCAGCCGAGCGACCACCACGGCACATGCCTCCTCGGCGTCGAGCGCGCGACCCGTACCGCAGCCGTGGAAGCGCAGCAGGTTCTGGGTGACGAGCTTGCGCTCGGCCTCGGGAATCGCGCTGCCCTGGGAGGCGCCCACCCCCGTGGTCACGCCGTACACCGGGCGCCCCTCCCGCAACGCGACCTCGAGGGCGCGGCGTCCCGCCTCGAGGCGCGCGCGATAGGCGGGATCGGCGTCGAGCGCCACCTGCGCGCCACCGCGCGCGACGCGGACCAGGGCGTCGATGTCCAGGGGCGTCCCGCCGACCACGACGGTCTCGCCGGACCCACCGGGCGCGATGCGGGGGATGGCCTGCGTGCTCACCGGGGCCTGGACGTCGACGGCGGATCAGTTGCCGTCTTCGGCCGGGTCGTAGTCGATCCGCACGACCTTCATCGAGCCACCCCAGCGCGGCACCGCGAACACCACGCGGCCCTCGCCTTTGTAGGCGTACTCCATGCGGCTGCCGGAGTCGTTGCCGTAGGCCGTGAAGGGATTGAAGGCCTTGCCGGTGATGTAGTTCTTCTGGCCCGTGGGCGCGCCCATGATCTCCGTCACCTGTTCGGGCGTCATTTTGAGCTGCAGCTTCGCCATCTTGGAGCCCGCCGGGGGCGCGACGCCCTTCGGCGGCGCGGTCTTCGCCGGCTCCGACGACCCGGAGGAGGCCTGCGTGCCGCTCGAGGAGCCGCCGGAGGCGCAAGCGCCGAGGAACAGAGCAGCCAGAGACAGTGTCACCACCGCAAAACCCATCGCGAACACGCTCTTCGAACGCATGAGCCAACCTCCCCGTGGCGCCGCCCGGGACCCGGACGCGCGAACGGGCGCAGCGTATCAGCCCCACCGGGCGCGCGAAACGGGAGGCGCAGGACCGGCCGGGGATGATAGATTTCGCCGCCGTGGGAAAGCCGCGCCCGATCCTCTCGCTGCTGTCCGCGCTCGCCCTTTGCGGGGCGACCCTCGTCGGCTGCGCCACCGACGCGAAGTGGCGGAACACCCGCGAGGAGGTGATCAACCCGATCCACCGCCTCCTCCACCACGCGTACCCCGAGTCCTTCCAGTCCGGCGACCCGGCCCGGATCGCCGACACCTTCAGCCCGGACGCCCTCCCCGATCAGCTCGCTCCGAGCCTGGAGCTGCTCGCCACCTTCTCGAAGGTGGAGTACGGGAGCGGCTTCATCGACCGCGTCGACCTCGAGGCGCAGCCGGTGCGCGGCTGGATCCGCCTCAAGCTCGAGGGGATCGGCCTGGAGGGCGAGCGGCGCGTCGTGCGCCAGCAGAAGGAGTTCGAGCTGGTGCACGAGGGGGGCGCCTGGCGCATCGCCCGCGACGTCCCGACCCCCTTCGTCGTGGTTCCCCAGCCCGCGGCGCACTTCTTCGACGAGACCCTGACGCGCGCCCTCTGGTTCCGCCACGAGGGCAAGGACAAGATCGATCCGAAGGGGGTCCCGCACCGTTACGTGTACGGCTCGGGGATCGCCGCGGCGGATCTCGACGGCGACGGCTGGGACGACCTCGTGCTCGCCTCGGGCGGCCGCGTCGACGTGTTCCGGAACGAGCAGGGCGTGTTCCACCAGGTCTCCGAGGACTGGGGCGTCGGCGACGAGCTGCCCGTGGGCGAGCGGATCCTGAGCGTCGTGATCGCCGCGGACTTCGACAACGACGGCTTCCAGGACCTGTTCGTCGGGGCCGAGTTCGGCCAGCCCCTGCTGCTGCGCGGCGACGGCCGGCGCTTCACCGTCGTCTCCGACTCGGGCCTGCACACCGCCGAGCGCACGGTCAGCGCGAGCGTCGCCGACTTCGACGGCGACGGCTTCCTCGATCTCTACCTCGCCAACCACGAGGACGAGTACCGCCGCGCCCCCGACCCGCCCTGGTCGCACAACGCCGAGCCCGACCAGCTGTTCCTGAACGAGGGCGACGGCACCTTCCGCGACGCCACCCGCCGCGCCGGCCTGGGCAACCGGGGCTGGGCGCTCACGCCGGTCGCGGCCGACTACGACGGCGACGGCGACGAGGATCTCTTCGTCGGCAACGACTTCGGCACCAGCATGCTCTACCGCAACGACGGCCACGGCGACTTCGACGAGGTCGCGGCGGACGCCGGCGTCGACGCGCCGGTGGCGGCGATGGGCGCCGACTGGGGCGACTACGACGGCGACGGCGATCTCGACCTCTTCGTCGGCGGCATGTCCTCGAACGCCGGCTGGGTGCTGGAGGCCCCCGACTTCCAGATCCGCAGGGTGCCGGGCTTCGTGGACTGGATGTTCCGCTCCCGGGTGCGCGAGTACGTGCGCGCCTGGTTCCGCGGCAACCGCTTCTACGAGAACCAGGGCGACGGCACCTTCGTCGAGCGCGCCCACGAGATGGGTGTCGACGCCCACGGCTGGTCCTGGGCGACGGTCTGGCTCGACTTCGACAACGACGGCTACCTCGACGTCTACGCGTTGAACGGCTTCATCACGGGTCCTCTCAAGGACGACTTGTGAATGGATCTCGTGATCGAGAACGTCGGTCGACGTTCCAGCACCTGGGGAGGCGAGGGAGACCCGACCGACGTCGGTCCGAACTCGCTCAACGGCCGCGAGCGCAACGCGCTGTTCTGGAACCGCGGCAACCAGCGCTTCGAGGAGGTGGGCTACCTCACCTTCGCGAACCGCGCCGAGGACGGGCGCGGCGTGGCGGTGGCCGACTACGACCGCGACGGTCGGCTCGACCTCGCGATCCAGAACCTCGACAAGCCCGCGGTACTGCTGATGGGGCGCGGCGAGGCGGGCCACTGGCTCCAGGTGAAGCTCGAGGGCACCAAGAGCAACCGCGACGCGATCGGCGCGACCGTGATCGCCCGGGTGGGCGCGCGGCGGACGGTCCAGCAGGTCTCGGCCGGCAAGGGCTTCATCTCCAGCTCCTCGCTCGTGCTGCACTTCGGCCTGGGCACCGCCGAGCGCGTGGACGCGCTGGAGATCCACTGGCCTTCGGGCCAGCGGGAGGTGCTGACGGACGTGGCCGCCGACCAGCGGCTCGAGCTGCGCGAGGGCGAGCCCCGCGAGATGGCGAGCGGCGGCGGCGCGCCCCGCTGAGCTATCGGCCGAGGACCGGTTCCCTGACCAGCGACGGGATCACCGGGGTCACCTGGATCCGGAACTGGAAGCGCTGCCCGAAGACGTCCTCGCTGATCACCGAGTACTCGCCGCCGACCTTGATGTTCACCGGCAGCGGGCCCACCTTGATCGTCCGGCCGACGTAGAGACCGACGGGGACGTTCCACTTGTTGCCCGAGGACGCCTTGTGGTTGTAGGTGATCGTCGGGTTGAACCCGATCTGCCAGGCATCGGCCAGCTTGTAGTTGAAGAAGTAGAGCAGGCCCATCTGATTGATGTCGGGCTCGTTCGAGTCCTGGCCGGCCGATCCGATCTTCCAGAAGTAGTTCGGGAACACACCGAAGGTCGCCTTCTCGGTCTTGTAGCCCGCCACCACCGCCGGACCCAGCGCCCACTGGTCCTGGCCCAGCTCGTCGCTCGTGGCGGAGGGGAACTGGAAGATCGGCCCTGCACCGAGAATGAAGTTCCCCGAGATCCGGTCGGAGGGCGCCAGCAGGAAGGGCAGCTGGATGTCCCCGATCCCGCCCTGGTGACTGAACTCGTTGAAACCCCGGGGCGTGGGCTTGCTGAAGACGAGCGGGATCACGGGCCGGGTGATCATCCGCCACTGGTCCTCCCCCTCTCCGAGCAGGGGAAACGGCATGACGGGCTGGAAGACCATCCCGCCGCCCACCTCGGGGTCGCCGGTGTTCACATCGCCGTCGAAGAACTGGGGCGCGTTGATGCTGACCGACAGGGCCCACAGGTCGCTGAGCGGATTGGCGAGCTTGTTGCCGACCGCACCCAGGTCCTGCTCCGAGGCCCTGGATTGCGCGCGCGCCGGCGCAGCCGTCGCCACGACCGACAGGACTCCGCAGAGCGCGCAGCCCAGGGTCCACGTCCAGAGGCGCGATCGCCCGGTGCGATCGGCCCGGGTGCTCACGAAAGCGTTCGGCTTCATATCCCCGCTCTCTCCATGCTCGGCATGACAGGTGTGATTCGCTGCGGATGGCGAGCCGTGTGTTGGCCCGGGACGACCTCTCGCTGCGCCGGGGCAACGAGTGTGATGAACAGAGCCTGCCCATGGTTCCGCTGCCGCGAACAGGCTGTCAAGGCCTTCCTTGGAACCCGATGGCAGGCGTGGCGGATTTCGGCGGCGATGTGTCGTTCACGAACTCGCGATCGGTGCTAGATCAGCTCGCGCTCCCGCTCCACGCCGAGCACCTGGCCGGCGGTGCGCAGGCCGGAGCGGACGACGCCGGCCACGCCGCCGCCGGGGCGCGTCCAGTGACCGGTGAGGTAGAGGCCGGGGAGCGGCGTCTGGTTGTCGAGCCGTCCCGGTCCCACCTGCGCGGGCGTGACGTCGAAGCCGTAGATCGCCCCTTCCTCGTTGCGCGTGTAGCGCTCCATCGTGCGCGGCGTCGCGGCCTCGGCGAAGGACAACGCGCCGAGCAGCCCCGGCAGCCTCTGCTCGGCGCGCCGCAGCATCGCCTCCATGCGCGCCGGCTTGGCGTCGCGCCAGCTCGCGGCGCTGCGCGCGCCGACCAGCGTGGTGAGCACGAGCTGGTGCTCGCCGGGAGGGGCGAGCGAGGGATCGACCCCGGTCGGCACCGTCAGCGAGAGCCAGCGGGGCTCGCCGTCGAGCCCGCTGCGGTAGGCGTGCTCGTGGTCGGCATCGGGATAGAGGAAGGTCTCGTGGGCGAGGTCGGCTGCGGACAGATCCAGGGAGGTGGCCGCGTAGACGACGAAGGCGGAGATCGAGGACTGCGCCGCGCGCAGGCGCGCGGTGTAGCGCGGGGGGAAGTGCTCGGCGCCGGCGAGCTCGCCGATCGTCTGGCGCGCGTCGGCGTTCGACACCACCACCGGCGCGCGCACGCGCTGCCCGCTCTCCAGCACCACGCCGACGGCGCGACCCTCCTCCACCCAGATCCGGCGCACCGGAACCCGCAGCAGCAGCTCGCCGCCGAAGCGCACCAGCGCCTCGACCAGCGCGTCGGCGAGCGTCTGGAACGTTCCGCGGCAGTAGAAGGCGCCGTCGGCCACGTAGCTGGTGAGCATGGTGGCGTAGTAGAGGAACGAGACACGCGAGGGCGGGAGACCGAGGTAGGGCCACAGGGCCGCGAGCGCGGCGCGGGCGCCGGGGTCGTCGAGGCGATCGCGGAGCACGTCGCCGAGCACCGCGCGCCGGTAGCGCAGCAGGAGCGGGAAGCGCTCGGGCCGCGCGAAGGGAGAAACGCGCGACTGCTCCTCGGCGCGGCTCGCCTCGCCGCGGATCGTGAGGCAGTCCTCGACGAAGCCGCGGATCCTCTTCGCCTGGCGCGGGAAGCGCTCGCTGTAGGCCTCGACGAAGCGATCGAGCTCGCACGGGGCGTCGAGGGTGAGGCCGGGCCACTCGACGCGGTAGCAGGGATCGACGCGGACGAAGTCACAGCGCTCCCGCACGCCGAGCGCGCACAGGAGCTCGTGGAGGAAGCCGCCACCCTCGAAGGGCACCGGCTCGCAGCCGCTCACCAGGTGCACCGCCGAATCGAAGCGGTAGCCGCGGCGGCGGAAGGCGTGGGCGTAGCCGCCGGGGCGGTCGTGACGTTCGACGACGAGCACCCGCCGTCCTGCGCGCGCCAGCAGCGCCGCGCTGGTCAGCCCGCCGAGTCCGCTGCCGACGACGATCGCGTCGTAGCGGTCGCGGGACGCTTCCTCGTGGAACCGCATCCCGCGTCATCTCACCGCGAGCTCGCGCGGATCCCGATCCATCAGCGCGTGCTTCACCATGAAGTCGACGAGTCCCATGCTGTAGGGATGGATGGTCGCCTCGCCGGTGACGACCCGCGGCATGTGCTTGCGGAAGTGGAAGTCCATGATGCGCGCGTACCAGCGCGACCCCATCTCCTCGCCGATCCGGAACAGCGTGAACAGACGCCCGTCGTAGAAGTAGCGGACCACGCGCTGCCAGTTCGCGAGCTGGCGCAGATGGCGCCGCTCGAAGCGCCGCAGCGCCCGGTCGCCGCCGCCCTCGAGCGCGCGGGCGAGCTGCCAGGCGCCGTCCAGGGCGATCAGCAGACCGCTCGAGAACACTGGATCGATGAAGCCGAAAGCGTCGCCGAGAAGCGCCCAGTTCGGGCCGACCCCGCGCGTCGCGCGCAGCTGGTAGTTCGTGTAGCGGAGGACGGGCGAGATCCGCTTCGCCGTGACGCCCCAGTCGCGCAGCTGGGGGTCGTGACGCAGACAGGCGTCGAACTGCTCCTCGGCGTCGCGGCCGAACTCGCGCAGCACGGCGGCGTCCATCACCAGCCCCACCGACACGCGGCCGGGCAGCGGGATCCGCCACGACCAGCCGTGCTCGAGGCGATCGGTGTGGATGTCGCCGGGCCGGATCAGGGTGACTCCCTCGAGGTGGGCGTGGAGCGCGGTGTCGCGCCGGTCGCCCGACACGGTGGGCAGGTCGAGCAGACGCGCGAGCTGGCGCGCGCGGCCGCCGGCGTCCACGATGAAGTCGGGCTGGCGGTCGAGCCCCGCGTCGGCCAGGCTCGATTCGCACAGCCGGACCCGCTCGCCCTCGCGCTCGAGACGCGCATGGTGGGGGACGAAGTGCGCTCTGGCCCGGAGCGCGGCCTCACGCAGCGAGGCGTCGAGCCGGTCGCGCGGCACGTTGTAGGCGTAGCGGGTGCGCGCGCCGCGCACCTCGTCGAAGCGGAAGGCGAGCTCGACGTCCTCGCCGAAGCGGAAGATCGCGCCGGGCTTCAGGATCGAGTAGGACGCCACCTCCTCCTCGATCCCGAGCCGCGCCAGGAAGGGCACCACCGCGGGAACGAGCGATTCCCCGACGACGAGCGGCGGGCGCGTGCCGCCGTCGAAGAGCGTCACGCGGATCGGGGACGTGGAGCGCGCCAGGTAGGCTGCGAGCGAGGCGCCTGCAGGGCCCGCCCCCAGGATCGCCACGTGTCGGGGCACGCCGGGCAGGATAGGACACGGCCCCGGATCGATTCAATCGCGCGCGACGCCGGTTGCTGCCCGTAGCGCCCTGTGAAACATTGCGGCCCGGATGAGCGACGGAGAATGGACCCCGGAGCGTCTGACGGAGCTGATCTACCGCGTCCTGCGCGACGATCTGCTCACGCCCGACGGTGACTTCTCGCCGAAGTCGAACCTGATCGATTCGGGGCTGGACTCGCTCGCGGTCACGCAGCTGCTGCTCGCGATCGAGGAGGCGACCGGCATCTGGACCGACGAGAGTCTGCTCACGCCGGAGAACCTCGAGACCTCCGAGACGCTCGCGGCGTCGATCCACGCGCATGTCTCGGGTCTCTGAACGGCTGCCGCTGACCGGAGCCGACGCGTTCCTGCGCGCCTTCGACGCGGAGACGCGGCGGCGCAACCGCGCCGATCACCTGTCCCAGATCGTGCTGCGCCTCGGGCCGGGCTTCGACGGGGCGGCCTTCGAGCGCGTGCTCGCCGAGGTGGTCCTGGCGAACCCGATCCTGCGCGCGCCGATCCGGCGGCGCAGCGGCATCGGGGCGGCCGAGTACCGCCTCGACCTCGCCCACCGCGAGCCCGGACCCCGCTTCGCGCTGCACGAGAGCGCCGCGGCGGCGCCGGGGGGCTGGGGCGAGCCGGTCGCCCTGCCGGCTCTCTTCGAGGAGCGTCTGAACGCGCTGCACCCCCGCGGTCGCGCCGGTCTCCTCCACGCCGACGCCGTGCGCTATGCGGACGGGCGCACCGACCTCGCTCTCACCTGGCTGCACATGCTGCTCGACGGCTGGGGCAGCGAGCGCTTCCTCGAGCTGCTCGCCGCCTGTCATCGGGGCAAGCGGGCGCCCGACGACGTGCCGGCGGCCGACGGCCCCGGCACCCCGCCCGACGTCGCCCTGCCCGCCACCCAGCGGGAGCGGGGCCACATGGCGCGGGCCTGGCAGCGCTGGATGTCCGACCTGGGTCGCCACTCGGTGCGCTCGCCCGCCGGCCCCGAGCGCGGCGCGCGCCAGGACCTCGCCGTCGACCGCTTCCACTTCGCGAGCGGGGAGAGCGAGCGCATCCGCGATCGGGCGACCACGCTCGCCGGCTTCCTCACGCCGATGATCTTCTACCTGGCCGTCGCGATCCGCGCGCACCACGCGGTGATGCGGCACCGAGGCGAGGTCCCCGAGAGCTACGTGGTCCCGTTGCCCGTGAACCTGCGTCCAAAGGGCAGCGAGGGCGGCATCTTCCGAACACGCGTGTCGCTCCTGTGGTTCCAGGTGGCGACCCGCGAGGTGGAGGATCTCGAACGGCTGCTCGCCGCGCTGAAGGCCCAGCGCCATCGCGCGATCCGCGAGGGCCAGATCGAGAACGGCGTCGCCGCCATGGAGTACGTCCGTTTCGCGCCGAGCCGGCTGTACGGGACGATGGCTCGGCGCGCCCTGCGCGGAGAGCTGTGCTCCTTCTTCTTCGCCTACACGGGCGAGTTCTGTCCGGGCCTGGAGCACTTCTTCGGCGCGCGCGTCGAGGACGGCTTCGGGGTCCCGTCGGTGCCCGCCTCGCCGGGCAGCGCGCTGGTGCTCTCCCTGCGCGAGGCACGGCTCGGTGTCACGCACGTGCGCCAGCGCGACGCCTGGTCGGCGTCGGAGCTCGCCCTGTTCCGCGAGCAGCTGACCCGGGACCTGCTCGGGTGACCCGCGACGCGCGCTGCGACGTGGCGGTGGTGGGCGGCGGACCCGCCGGCATCGCGGCCGCGCTCGCCTCCGCCGTCGCCGGCGCGGACACGGTGCTGATCGAGCGCGACCCCTCGCTCGGCGGCAACGCCTCCCAGGCGCTGGTCCACACGATCTGCGGGCTCTACCTCCAGGACGCCGAGTACGCCCAGCCGGTCCATCCGGGCCTGCCGACGCGCCTCGCCGAAGCGCTCCTGCGCGCCGAGGGAGCGCGCGATCCCGAGGCCGCGGGCCGGGTGCGCTATCTGCCGATCCTGCCGTCGGTGTTCGCCGAGCTCGCGCACCGGGCCTGCGCCAAGGCCGCCGGCCTCGCGGTGCACACGGGCACGGCGCTGGTCGGCGCGACCCTCGCGGGCAGCGCGCGCCGCGACTCCGCGCTCACGCTGCGCGCCCCCGACGGCGAGCGCCGGCTGGAGGCGCGGGTGGTGGTGGACGCCAGCGGCGAGGCCGCGGCCGCGGCGCTGGGTGGCGCCGAGACCCAGATGGCGGAGGCGGCGCGCCTGCAGCGACCCTCGATCATCTTCCGGATCGAGGGCGTGGCGGCCGAAGTCTGCGCCGGCTTCGAGCGGATGCGCCTCACCGCGTCGGTGGCGCACGCGGCGCGCGGCGGCGCGCTGCCGCCGGGGTGCGAGTCGGTGGTGGTGCGCGGCGACGGGCGCCCCGGCTCGCTGTTCGCAACGCTGACGCTCCCTCCTCTGGAAGGGCGCGCCTACGCTCCCCTGGATCCCGACTATCTCGCCGCGCTGCGGGCCTCGGCGCAGCGCGACGCCGAGGCGGTCGTGGCGTTCCTGGCCTCGACGCGGCCCGGGTTCGCCCGGGCGCGCGTCGCGGACTGGCCCGCCCGCGTCGGGATCCGCGAGACGCGCCGCGGGGTCGGACGCTCCCGGATCTCGCGCGACCACGTGCTCGAGGGCCGTCGCTGCCGCGACGAGGTGGCCCTCTCCGCCTGGCCGATCGAGCTCTGGGAGGATCACCGCCGGCCCCGCTACGAGTATCCGCAGGGCCCCAGCTCGGTCCCGCTCGACGCGCTCGTCAGCCGCAGCCATCCCATGCTCGGGATGGCGGGGCGCTGTCTGTCGGCCAGCCACGAGGCGCTCGGCGCGCTGCGCGTGATCGGCACCGCGCTCGCCACCGGCGAGGCGATCGGCGTCGCGGCCGCCCTGGCGGTGCGCTCCGGCGCCGCGCTCCACGCGGTCGGAGCGGCGCGCGTGCGCGAGCGCATCCTCGCCCAGGCCGAGAGCTATCCCCTTCCGTGAGCTCCGCTCCGGCACCGGCCACCGCCGTCCTCGACGCCGTGCGCGAGCACGGACGCGTGCGGCCCGAGCACCCGGCCCTGTGCGTCGACCGGGGCGATTCCAGCGATCGCATCTCCTATGCCCAGCTCGTCCGCCGCTTCGAGAGCGGCGCGGCGCGCCTGCGCGCCGCCGGCGTGCGGCGCGGTGACCGCTGCGGGCTGGTCGCCGCCCAGGGCGCCGGATTCATCGAGGAGGCGCTCTCGATCCTGGCGGCGGGGGGATGCCTGGTGCCGGTTCCCGAGGACGCCGCGGGCGCCGCGCGCGAGCGCTTCGCGGACCAGGCGCACCTCCAGTACTGGGTGATCCCCGCGGAGGGCCTCGCCTGCCGCCGCCGCGGCGACTCCTTCGAACAGGAGGAGGCGTTCCGCGCCCTCGACCCGGCCTACCTCCGCTTCACCTCGGGAACCACCAGCGAGCGCAAGGGCGTGGTGCTCTCGCACGGACGGATCGCCGAGCGCCTGGCGGCGGCGAACGAGGGACTGACGATCGGCCCCGACGACCGCGTGCTGTGGCTGCTCCCGATGGCACATCACTTCGTGGTGTCGATCCTGCTCTATCTCCGGTTCGGGGCGACGATCCTGCTGCCGGAGACCGCCTTGGCGCGGCCGGTGCTCGCCCTCGCCGAGCGCGAGGGCGCCACGGTCGGCTACGCCTCGCCCTTCCACTATCAGCTGCTGGCGAAGGACGGCTCGTCCCGGGGTCTGTCGCTGCGACTCGCGGTCTCGACCGCCGAAGGACTGCGATCGGACGTGGCGGCGCGCTTCCGCGAGCGCTTTGGGATCCCGCTCTGCCAGGCCCTCGGCATCATCGAGGTGGGCCTGCCGGTGCTGAACACGGCCGGTGCCGCCGGCAAGCCGCTGGCCCTCGGCCGCCCGCTTCCGGCCTACGACGTCTGGCTGCGTGACGACGCCGGCCGGCCCGTGCGCGGAGCAGGGTCTCCCGAGCGCACCGGGGAGATCTGCATCCGCGGCCCGGGCCTGTTCGACGCCTACCTCTCGCCCTGGACGCCCTCGGCGCCGCTGCTCGAGCCCGACGGCTTCCGTACCGGAGACCAGGGCTGGTTCGACGCCGAGGGCGTGCTCTTCCTCGCCGGCCGGCGCGCGAACCGGATCAGCATGGCCGGGATGAAGTTCTTCTGCGAGGAAGTGGAGGACGTGATTGCGCGACACCCGGGCGTGCGCGCGTGCCGCGTCCTCGCGCGTGAGCACCCGCGCCTGGGCGAGATCCCGGTCGCGGAGATCGTCCCCGACGATCCCGGGCACCCGCCCTCGCGCGCCGAGCTGATCGCCGCCTGCCGCGCGGCGCTGCCCGTCTACAAGGTGCCGCGCGAGTTCCGTGTCGTCGCCGAGCTAGCGCGGACCGTCACCGGGAAGATCCGGCGTTAGCTCCCGGTAGCTCACGCGCACGAAGGTCGCGCGGTAGTCACAGCCGGGGCGCTGGACCTCGACGCGGTCACCGGTGCGAGGGTGAAGGAAGCGAGCCGCGTGCAGGTCGCGCAGCGCGTCCCCGGGCGGGATCGCGAGCGCGCGACCCAGCGGCGTCTCCTCCTCCACCGAGACCCCGCGCTGCACGACGTCGAAGACGCGCGCCCCGAAGACGTCGAAGGCCACCAGCACGAGCCGATCGCCGCGCCGCTCGGCCAGCAGCTCGAGCGCGACGTCGACGTCGCCACCGGTGAAGCGTGCGCGCTCACGCAGCACGAAGTCGCCGCCCGGGATCGCGGCGGTGTCGAGGAGCGGGCCGTCGCAGAAGGCCAGCCGCGGCGGGAGTAGCGGAGCGGCGCAGCCGCCGGCGACCGCCAGCAGCACCAGTGCGCGCGCGAGCGCGCTCACCCGGCCGCCGCCGGCGCGCGCGGCCGGAGCAGCACCAGCGTCGCGGGCGCGAGCAGGAACGACAACAGGACGCCGATGCCCGTCGTGGCGCCGATCGCGCGCAGCGCGGCGTGCTCGGAAAGGGCCAGCGTCCCGAACACGAACACCGTCGTGAGACACGAGAGCAGCAGGGAGAGCAGGGTCGCGTCGAGATGCTCGCGGTCCCCCGCGCTGTCCACGATGAAGATCCCGTAGTCGACCCCCATGCCCATCACCAGCACCAGGCTGGTCACGTGCAGAAGGTTGAGCGGAACGCCGGCAGCGGCGAACGCCGCGAGCGTCGCCCCGGCCACGAACAGGGAGGGCAGGAAGGCGGCCAGCGCCGGGCGCCAGCGCCGGTAGCGCAGGCCGAGCACCAGCACGACGAGCGCGCAGCCGACGCCGATCTGCTCCAGGGTGGTGGTGCGGAACTCCTTGTAGATCGCGTTCATGAAGGTGCGCTGGTCGAAGACGTGCACGTGCTCCAGCCCGTCGAGCACCTCGCCGAGCACCGCGGGATCGGTCGGTCCGCGCAGGTAGGTGACGGCCGCGGCGCGATCGCCGAGGTCGAGCAGGAGCGGCGACACCAGGTCGCGCAGTGGCGAGTCGCGCAGCGCCGCGGCGTCGAGCGGCGGCGGCGGCGGCGCGGCGAGGTCGGCGCGGAAGGGCGCCAGCGCCTCGGGTCGGAAGCCCTCGGCCGCAAAGGCCGACGCCACGCGGTCGGCCTTGTCCGGCACCGCCTCCCAGGCGCGCAGACTGCGCTCCTGAAGCTCCCGCGACCACAGCAGCGCGTGCAGCGAGCGGAAGTCGCCGATCCGGCCCTCGCGACGAGCCGCCTCGAGCCGCGCCGCGACCGCGTCGTTGCGCGCGACCGCCTCGTCCGCGTCCTCGCCGAGCGCGAACACGACGCGCCCGGACTCCTCCCGCGCGACCCGTTCGCGCACCCGCTCCTCCTCGGCGCTGAGCGTCGGGTCGAGGGACATCAGCCGGGTCAGGTCGTCGTCGAAGCGCAGCTCGGGCAGGAACGCCGCGGAGGCGACGGCGCCGGCGACCAGCGCCAGCGCCAGCAGCCGGCGGCGCGCGTCGAGGCGATCGAGCCCCCTCCCCAGCGCGCGCGCGGTGCGCAGGGCTAGCGGCGGAACGCCGCGCCCCCTTCCCGCGCCGAGGAACGCCGGCAGGACGAAGAGCGTCACGCCGAGCGCGGCGGCCATGCCGAGCGTCGCGAACAGGCCAATCTCGCGGAAGCCCGGGAAGGAGGTGAGCGCGAGCCCGACGAAGCTCGCCATCGTCGTCAGCGCGCCCAGCACCAGCGAGGGGCGCAGGCGCGCGACGATCGCGCGGGCCGAGGCGCTGGGCTCGAGGCGGTAGTGGTCGAGCACGTGGATCGGATAGTCGATCGCGACGCCGATCAGGGACGCGCCGAAGGCGAGCGTCACGCCGTCCACGCGGCCCAGGGCGACGCGCATCGCGACCGCAGCGAACAAAATCCCGGAGAGCGAGGGAAACACCGCGAGCGCGAAGAACCGCAGCGAGCGGAAGAAGAGCAGGAACACCGCGGCCACGCCGAGGAAGGAGACCGCGACGATCGAGTGCACGTCCCGGCGGATGCTCTGCTCGGCAGCCACCGCGAAGCGGTTGGCTCCGCTGGCCTCGAGCAAGAGCGGCCGCGGGCTCACCGCCGCGATCTTCGCGAAGGCGGCGTGGAGATCCTCGAGCAGCCGGGCCTGGGGCTTCGAGTCGAAGGCGCCCGCCCGGGTCGTCAGGAAGATCACCGCCCAGCGGTGGTCGAGCGTGACGAACTGACCATCCACGGTGTCGAGTGGGGGGCGCTGGGTGCGCAGACGGGAGAGGATCCGTTGGAAGGCGCCGACCGGATCGACCGCGACCAGGCGCTTCGCGAGGGGAGCGGTCGGCAGCTCGAGGCTGGCGCGCACCTCCCGGGCGCGAAGCCGCAGGGCGGCGGGCGAGAGCAGTTCCGGCAGCTCGCGCTCCGGATCCTCGGAGAGGAAGTAGTAGCGGCGCGGAAAGTAGAGGCGGTAGACGTGCTCCACCGGATCGGCGTCGGGTCCCGAGCGGAGCGACGCCACCTCGGGGTGATCGCGCAGCGCGTCCGCGAGCGCGCGCGCCGACGCGATCGCCGTGCCGATCTCCGGCGCACCGACGGTAAGGATCATGGTGCGCGTGAGCTCGCTGTCCGATAGACGGGAGGCCAGCACGGCGAGCTCGGCGTCGCTCTCGGCGGGCATGAAGTGGGTGACGTCCGTGGACACCTCGAGGTGGGTGACGGCGTACAGGCCGAATCCCACCGCCGCCGTCGCGAACAGCCAGCGGATCGCGCGGTCGCTCATCGCGGGGCGGCGGAGTCCCGGGTCGAGAAGATGCGCGCCAGATCCTCGTCGTCGAAGGCGACGTCCGTCCGGACCTCCTCGAACCAGGTCGTGGTCCGATCGCCTCCCGTCTCGAGCAGCTCCATGCGCTCGATCGCGCGGCCGCGGCCCGACAGCGTTACCCGCGCGATGAACTCGCGCAGCCGCCCGTCGCGCGGGATCAGCTCGAGGCGCCAGCCCTCGGGCCCGGACGTGAAGTGGGGCTCGTAGCGACGGGAGAGCTCCTCGAGGTCGCCGTTGAACAGGACGATGAAGTTCGACACCACCTCGCGCGCGATCGGGTTCGCCGACAGGTCGACGGCGTCGCCGCCCGTCGCGTCGCGGAAGGAGAAGCGGTCGCCGTCGATCACGAGCCGTGTCTCGCTCGGCTCGGTGGTGACGCGGGCGAGACGATCGGGCGGCACGAAGGTGAGCGTGCCGCGCGACTCCAGCGGCTCCGAGAGCAGCGCGATCCGCTTCACCTCCCGGAAGCGCGCCACCACGCCCGAGGTGCCGGCCATGCCGGCCATCAGTGCCTCGAGACTGGGCGGCTCGCCGGGCGGCTCCGACCCGCCCTCGACGGCGAAGATCGCGCCGTGAGAGGCCAGGAGCGACGCCGCGAGCAGCGCCAGCGCGCGTCGGCGGCGCCGACCCCCCCGCGCGGCGAGCCGCTTCCCGGGAACCGCCGCCCGCGCGCCGTCACCCCGAGCCGTCGCAGCCCCCGAATCCGTCGAACCCGTCGACACTCGCGTCACCCGCCCCGGACGCCGACGGCAGGACGGCCCAACCGGAGCTCCGTCGGAACGCTCGCATTCTAACGTCCCCTCCGTCGGTCGCTCGGGCGGATCCCGCTTGGACCGGCCATCCGCCCGCGATACAATCCACGCCTCAAGTGGCCACCTTCGCTCAGGAAAACGGGATCGGGGGGATCGCGAGCCGGGCCCGGGAAGGCCTCTCGACGGTCGCCGGACACGGCCGTGCGGCACTCGTGGCGGTGTGCTTCGGCTGGTTCGGCCTGTGCTCGCTCTGGCTCGGCTGGTGCGAGCTCCCGCTGCTTCGTCTCTCGGACCGGCTGCGCGGCCGGCGCGAAGACAGCAAAGACAGCGAGCTCCGCGCCCAGCGCGCGATCCACCGCACGACCGCTGCCTACCTGCGCTTCCTGGACGCCGTCGGCATGGCGCGGGTGCACGCACCCGCCGTGGAGCGGCTGCGCGAGCGGCCGTGGCTGGTCGTCGCGAACCACCCCTCGCTGCTCGACACCCCGGTGTTGATGTCGCTCCTGCCCCAGGCCGATTTCATCGTGGCCGACGACTGGAGCCGCAATCCGTTCCTGCGCCACACGGTGCGCGCCGCCGGATACCTGCACGCGCAGAACGGCGCGGTCACGGTGCGCCGCGCGATCGAGCGCCTGCGCGCCGGCCGCACGCTGGTCGTCTACCCCGAGGGCTCGCGCACGCCGCCCGAAGGTCTGCGCCGCTTCGAGCGCGGTGCCGCGCACATCGCGCTGCGCGGCGGCCGCGACATCCTGCCCGTGGTGATCCGCGTGCGGCCACGCGCGCTGATGAAGGGACAGGCCCTCGCCGACTTCCCTCCGACGCGTCCCGTGTGGGAGGTGGAGGTGGGCGACCCGATCCGCCCCCAGGACCATCGCGCACCGGGTGAGAGCACCGCTTCCGCGGCGCGGCGCATCACCGCCGTGCTCCAGGAGCATTTCGAGAAGAGGTGGGACCGTGGCAGCGGCTGAGGTGCTCGAGTCGGAGATCAAGGCGCTGATCGTCGAGGCGCTCGCCCTGGAGGACGTCTCGCCCGAGGAGATCGAGACGGAGGCCCCGCTCTTCGTCGAAGGGCTGGGACTCGACTCGATCGACGCGCTGGAGCTGGCCATGGCCCTCGAGGAGCGTTACAGCGTCACGATCGAGGACGACCCCGAACGCAATCAGCAGATCTTCGCCTCCGTCCAGAGCCTCGCCGCCTTCGTCGCGGATCAACGCGCAGGCGCCGGAGGTGCCTGAGGCGTTCGAGGTGCGCGCGGACGAATCGTAGTGATCCCCCTCTCGCATTGGTTCGACGCCCGCGCCCCGGCCGACGCGCCGGTGGCCTTCGGCCGCGAGGGGGAGCGCAGCCACGGGGACCTGCGCGCGAACGTCGCGGCGCTCGCGGCGCGCCTCGCTCCGGCGAAGGGTGGAGACCTGCTCCTGCACTGCGAGGACGCCTACGCGTTCGCCGTCGGCCTGCTCGCGGCGGCGCGCGTCGGAGCGCGGGCGGTGCTGCCGCCGGCGCGTCAGCCGGGGACGCTGCGCAGCCTGGTCGGCGAGATCGACGGCGTGCTGCTCGACGGCGACCCGCCCGAGGCGATCGGGGGTAAGCCCTGCTGGCACCCGCTCGAGGCGCCGGAGTCACCGCCGCCCCTCGATCCGAGCCCGCTCGACCGCGATGCTCCCCTCGCCGTGCTGTTCACCTCGGGCACGACCGGCGCCGCCCGACGCGTCGAGAAGTCGGTGCGGCATCTGGAGGACGAGGTCGCGGTGCTGGAGCGGTGCTTCGGGGCGCAGCTCGGGCCCGACGCGCGCGTCCTGGCCACGGTCGCCCCCCATCACCTCTACGGCCTGCTGTTCCGGGTGCTCTGGCCGCTGGCGGCCGGCCGCCCGTTCCTGCGCAGCCCGGTCCTCCACCCGGAGGAGCTGGCGCCTCATTCCGGCGACGAAGCGCCCTTCGCCGTGGCCACGACGCCGGTCACGCTGCGCCACCTCGTCCTGCGCAGCGACCTGGCGCGGCGACGCGGATCCTGTCGGGCCGTCTTCTCCTCGGGCGGACCGCTCGCCGCCGAGCTCGCCCGCCGCACGGCGGAGGTGCTCGGCTGCGTGCCGGTGGAGGTGTACGGCTCGACCGAGACCGGCGGCGTCGCGACCCGACAGCAGCAGGCGGGCGACGAGCCCTGGCGGCCGATGCCGGGTGTCGAGGTCGCCGTCGACGCCGCCAGCGGCTGTCTCGCGGTCGTGTCGCCCTTCGTCTCCGCGGGAGAGCCGGTCGGCGGCGGCCGCTCGCGCTTCGTGACCGGGGACGCCGTGGCCTCGGTCGAGCAGGGAGCGTTCCGCCTGCTCGGTCGCGCGGATCGCGTGGTCAAGGTCGGCGAGCGGCGCCTCGCGCTCCCCGACATGGAGGAGCACCTGCGGCGACACCCGACGGTCGCCGAGGTGGCGCTGCTCGCGCTCGGGATGGGCGCAGGCGAGGCGCGCGTCGCGGCGGTCGTCGTGCCCTCGGCCGAGGCCTGGGACGCGCTGGCCGCGGGCGGGCGCCGGGCGCTCGCCAAGTCGCTCACCGAGCACCTCGCCCCCGACTTCGCGCGGGTCCTGCTTCCGCGTGCCTGGCGCTTCGTCGCCGCCCTGCCGCGCGACGCCCAGGGCAAGGTTCCGAGCGACGCGCTGCGCGCGCTGTTCGAGAGCGACGCGCCGCTCCTCGCTCCCGAGCGTCTGGCCGTCCGCCGCGGCGAGCGCCACCTCGACCTCCATCTGCGCATTCCCTGGGACCTGGTGTTCTTCGACGGACACTTTCCCGGGTCGCCGGTCGTCCCCGGTGTGGTGCAGGTGCACTTCGCCCTGCTCGCTCTCGAAGAGCTGCTGGGGCGCGCGGCGCGGGTGCGCGCGCTCGAGGCGCTGAAGTTCCACGATCTGCTGGGGCCCGGTGCCGAGACCTGGCTGCGGGTTCGAGTCGACGAGGACGGCGCCCGCTTCCGCTTCTCGCTGGAGGACGCCGGGAGGCCGGAGCGCCTGTTCGCGAGCGGTCGCGGCCGTCTGGAGGGCGGCCGGTGAAGGCCTGCGCGCTGATCCCGATCTTCGACCACGGGGCGACCGTCGCCGAGGTGGTGGCCGACCTGATCCCCTGCGGCCTGCCGATCCTGATCGTCGACGACGGCTCGGGCCCGGCGACCGCGGAGACGCTGCGCAAGTTGACCGAGGAGTACGACCGGGTGGAGGTGGTGCGGCGCAACCGCAATGGCGGCAAGGGCGCCGCCCTCAAGACGGGCTACCGCGCCGCCCTCGAGCGCGGCTTCAGCCACGTGGTGCAGCTCGACGCCGACGGCCAGCACGACGCGTCCGACGTGCCGCGCTTCCTCGCCGCGATGGCGAGCCGGCCCGACGCGCTGGTGCTCGGCGTCCCCGTCTTCGACGCGAGCGCGCCGCGCGCTCGCATCTGGGCCCGGCAGCTCTCGCGCGGACTGGTGTGGCTCGCGTGTCTGTCCCGGGTGATCCCGGATCCGCTGTGCGGATTCCGCGGCGTCCCGCTGCGCGCGGCGGTGTCGCTCTGCGACCAGACGCGCACCGGGAACTGGATGGACTTCGAGCCCGAGATCGCCGTGCGACTCCATTGGCGGCGAACACCGATCGTCTCCCTCGCTACGCACGTGCGCTATCTGCCGGGCGGCGTCTCCCACTTCAGCCTCGGGCGCGACTACCCGAGGCTCGCCTGGCTCTACCTTCGCCTGGTGGGCGGGATGCTGCGGCGCGTGCCCGGGCTGCTGCGCGCGCGCTCCGCGGTGCAGAGCGCATGATGAACCCTCCGCGCGACTGGTCGGGACTGACGGAGAGTGGGACAGTCACCGCGATCCGGATCTTCGTCGCGATCTACCGCGTGCTCGGGCGACGCGTGTGCCAGGGGCTGCTGGGTCCGATCGCCGCCTACTACTACGTGCGGGAGCGCGCGTGGAGGGGTCCGTTGCGTCGCCATCTCGAGCGGGTCTGGTCCCGGCCCGAAGGCCGCGCGGCCCTCGGGCACCGGCCCGGGGCCCTCACGCCCTTCCGCGTCTACCACGAGTTCGCGGTGCAGACCTTCGACCGGATGCTGTTGTGGGGCGAGGGCCTCGACGACTTCGAGATGGACCACCAGGGCTCGGAGTACCTGTTCTCCCTCGCGCGCGAGCGGCGCGGGGGTCTCCTGCTCGGCGCTCACGTCGGCAGCTTCGACATGGCGCGTACGCTCGCGCGGGACTACGGCGTCGCGGTCAACGTCGTGATGTTCACGGCCCACGCCGAGCGGATCAATCGCCTCTTCGAAGAGATCGATCCGTCGAGCCGCCTGCGGGTGCTGCCGCTGGATCCCTCCTCGATGAGGACCGCCTTCGCGATCAAGGCCTGTCTCGACCGAGGCGAGCTGGTGGCGATCCTCGCCGACCGTGTTCCGGCCGGCTCCCGCGAGCAGACGATCGCGCTCGACTTTCTGGGACGGCCGATGGCGTTCCCGCGCTCGCCCTTCCAGCTGGCCTGCCTGTTCGGCTGCCCCACTTTCGCGTCGCTGTGCCTGCGCACGGGTCCCGGGCGCTACTTCACGCGCGTGGCGCCGCTGGGTCCGGCGCGGCGGCTGCCGCGTTCCGAGCGCGAGAAGGGCGCCGAGGAGCTGGCGCGCGCCTACGTTCGCGAGCTCGAGGACGCGTGCCTGCGCCATCCTTACCAGTGGTTCAACTTCTTCGATCCCACGGAGCCGGCCCTCCGATGAATCCGGAGTTTCCGCCGATCGCCGAGCTCCTGCCCCAAGCGGGAGCGATGCGCCTGCTCGATCGCGTGCTCGCCCACGACGCCACGGCGACGCGCTGTCGGGTGGCGTGCGATCGCGGTGGATTGTTCCGCGACGCCCGGGGTCGGATCCCCTCCTGGGTGGCGATCGAGCTGATGGCCCAGTGCGCGGCGGTCGACGGCGGCCTGCGCCTGCGCGCCCGGGGCGAGACGCCGCGCCCGGGCCTGTTCGTCGGATCGCGGCGGATCGCGCTCCACGGGGATGAGCTCGATGCGAGCCGCCGCTGGGTCGCCACGGCGCGCCACGCCGCGGGTCGTCGCGGTCTGCTCGCCTTCGACTGCACCGTCGAGGAGGCGGAGAGCGGCGCCCTGCTCGCCGAGGGCCGCCTCCACGTGCTGCCCGGCGCCGTGCCGCGGGCGAAGGAGACTTCGTGAGCCGGCGGCGCGCGCTGGTGACGGGCGCCAGTGGAGGGATCGGCCGTGCGATCGCCCGAGCGCTGGCCGAGCAGGGCTTCGACCTGACGCTCGGCTACCGCAGCCAGTCGGCGGCGGCGGAGGCCGTGGCGGGCGAGGCGAAGGACTGCGGCGTCGAGGCGTCGCTGCTGTGCTGCGACGTCGCCGACCGCGAGGGCTGCCGGGTCGCGCTGGAGGCGGAGCTGGCCGCGCACGGCCCCTTCTGGGGCGTCGTGCACAATGCGGGCGTCACCGCCGACGCCGCCTTTCCCTCGCTCTCGGGCGACGACTGGGACCGCGTGCTGCGCACCAACCTCGACGGCTTCTACAACACCCTGCACCCGCTGGTGATGCCGATGGTTCGCGCCCACCAGGGTGGGCGCATCGTGGCCCTGTCGTCGCTGTCCGGAATCGCCGGCAACCGCGGCCAGGTGAACTATGCCGCTTCGAAGGCCGGCCTGATCGGCGCGGTGAAGTCGCTGGCCCAGGAGCTGGCGAAGCGCGCCATCACGGTGAACTGCGTGGCGCCGGGGCTGATCGAGACGGAGATGGTGGACGCCGAGATCGCGAAGCCGCTGCTCGAACGCATCCCGATGCGACGGCTCGGCCGCCCCGAAGAGGTGGCCGCGGTGGTGGCGTTTCTCTTCTCGGAGGGCGCGTCCTACCTTACCGGCCAGGTGATCTCGGTGAACGGGGGCATCCTGTGACTGCCGAAGACGCAAGCGTCCGCAAGCCGCGCGCAGCGAGCCGCAGGCGAGCGGAGTCGGATGGAGTCGACGTCGCGATCGTGGGCGGGGGAGTCGCCGGCACCCTGCTCGCGCGCCAGCTGCGGATGCGGCTCCCCGACCTGCGGATCGCGCTCTTCGAGCGCGCCACCGGGACGGCGCCCAAAGTGGGCGAATCGACCGTCGAGATCGCCAGCCACTACCTGGTGCGGCGACAGGGACTGGGCGGCTACCTCTACGATCACCATCTGCCGAAGAACGGCCTGCGCTACTTCTTCGACGGCCCCGAGCGCGACGTCCCGTTTACCGAGATGAGCGAGATGGGCACGATCAACCTGCCCTTCCACCCCGCCTTCCAGATCGACCGCGCTCGCCTCGAGCCCGATCTGATCGCGATGTGCCGCAGCGAGGCGATCGACGTGCGCCAGGGGGTTCGCGTGCTCGGCGCCGAGCTGGGGGAAGGCGGCGAAGACCACGTGCTCCGGGTCGAGGGAGCGTCGGTCGAGCGCGTGCGCGCCCGTTGGCTGGTGGACGCGGCGGGTCGCCAGGGCTTCCTCGCGCGCCAGCTCGGTCTGCGCGAGGAGGAGACGGAGCACCGGATCGGCGCGGTGTGGGGCCGCTTCGAGGGGCTGGCCGACATCGACCACGTCGGCGACGACGCCTTCCGCGGTCGCGTCCGCCACACCACCCGCGGGCTCTCCACCGTCCACCTGCTCCACCCGGGCTACTGGATCTGGCTGATCCGGCTGCGCGGCGGACTGACCAGCGTGGGCGTGGTCGGAGCGCCGACCCGCAACCGCGCGCTGCGCACACCCGAGGGCTTCCGCGCCTTCCTCGAAGAGCACGCGGCGCTGCGCGAGCTGCTCGCCCCGGCCAAGGCGGTGGACCACGGCAGCCTGGCGCGCATCGCCTTCGGCACGAAGCGCTTCCTGGGCCGCGAGCGCTGGGCCCTGATCGGCGAGGCCGCGAGCGCCGCCGACCCCCTCTACAGCCCGGGGCTCGACTTCGTCGCGCTCGAGTGCGACTTCCTCAGCGACGCGATCGCTCGTGACGCGGAGGGGGAGTCGGCCGAGGTGCTCGCCGGGCGCATCGATTTCTACGACCGCTTCCTCGAGTTCCGGCACCAGGCCGTGATGCGCCTCTACCGGGGCCAGTACGGACTGCTCGGCTCCTACGAGCTGATGCGCCTCAAGTGGGACTTCGACATCGCCTCCTACCACAACCTGTGGGTGGCGCCCTTCATGACCGATCAGCACCTCGACCTGCGCTGGCTGCGCCGCCAGCTGCGCCTGCGCGACCTGGTGCTGCGCGCGATGGAGAACTTCGCCGGACTGTTCGGTCGCGTCGAGGCGTCGCTGCGGGCCAGCGGGAGCTACTACCGGCGCAACCGCGGGGTGTTCTCCTACGGCCTCGAGAACATCGACTTCCTGGACGAGATCGGTCTCCCGCGCAGTCGACACCAGACGCTCGAGCAAGCCGCGCGCACCTTCAACCAGGTGCGGCGCGATGCGCTCGCGCTGCTCGGCCGTGACGCCGGCGAGGAGAGCTGGCCCCTCCAGGCCTTCGTGACGCGGGACCTTGTCTAGTCCGCAGGCGAGCGAAGTCGCAGAAGCGGGCCCCCTGCGCCCGCCGCCGCGCATCCGGCCGCCCCCGGCGCTGGTGACGGCCGTCGGTGTCGGCGCGCTGCTGGCGACGGTGTACCCGCTCCTCGTCGCGCGCGCGCTCGCCGCCTGGGGTGTGCGGCCGGTGGCGTCCACGCTGCTCGCCAGTGGCGTCGCGGCGCTCGGGCTCTGGCGACTCCTCGATCGGGACGGCCGCGCCCCGGTCGCGGTGCGCGCGCTGCCGCTCGCACTCCCGCTGTGGGCCGCGCTCTCGGGCGACGCACTCCCGCTGCGTCTGGTGCCCCCGGTGATCCAGCTCGGGCTGGCCGCCCTGTTCCTGATCTCGCTGCGCGGCGGAGGCTCCGTCTTCTACGACGCCGCCCGCGCGCTCCATCCCTACGCGCCCGACTTCATCGCCCCCTATTGCCGCAAGTCCACCGCCGTCTTCGCCGGCGTCCTCGCGCTCCAGGGCGCCGCCGCCACCTGGCTGGCCTTCGATCCACCACAGAGCTGGAGCTTCGCCAGCGGCATCGCCATCTGGACACCCCTGTGTGTCGCCTCCGCGATCGACTGGATCGTGCGCAAGTGGTGGTTCCGCTACTACGGCCCCGGCCCCCTCGACCAGCTGCTGCGGCGCCTGCTCCCGCCCGAGAACACCGCCACCGGTCGCCGCTCCCTCGAGTACATCCGTCGCATGCGCGCACAGCTGGGGATGCCGCCGCCCTAGCGTCTCGACCCCGACCGACCCGATCCGTTCGGGGGCTACGCCTGGCCGCGCGTCCAGCGGAAGCGGCCCAGCGAGAGCGTCGGCTCGTCGGAGTGGAGCCAGCGCAGGAACTCGCCGGCGTGGGGCCAGGGCAGCGTGGGCGTGGGGTCCGCCCGACCAGATCGAGGCGCAGGGACGGGGTGCGTAGGGAGAACAACGGGGTCATTGGACGTCCGATAACCTCCGAACGGTAAACTCCCTTCGGGGATGCCCTAAGCGGCGCCACGCGATGGAGCTGCACGTGGCGGGGCGCGAGTACAGCGGTGCCGAGGCGGCCAACGTCGGGCTGGTGAACCAGGCCTTCCCCGAGGAGGAGTTCGAGGACCGGGTGCTGGCGATCGCCCGGCGCATCGCCGAAGTGCCCCCCGCCGTCGTCACGGTGAACAAGCGCTTCGTCTATGCGGCCTTGGAGGCGCGCGGCGGGCGCGCGACCGCGCGTGTGGGCAACGACCTCCAGGCGGGTCCTCACCTCCAGGCACTCTCGGAGGGCGAGATCTTCGGAAAGGTGAAGAAGAGGTCCGGATAGCGATCGGGCCCCACCGGAACGCGCCGATTCGGTCCATCCGACACCCTAACGCCCGGACCGATCGCCCCCCAGGAATCATCCAGCGATCATCCAATTCGGTCCCGGACCCGTCTATGATGGTCTCATGGACGCAGCGCTGTCGTCCCTGGCTCGCTGTCCCACTCTCTCTCGTGGGTCTCCGGCGGCCCGCATCGGGGCGTTGCTCCTCACGCTCGGCGCGCTCTCGGCGGGCACCGTGGCCCGGGCCCAGCCCGTGGCCGTCCGCGGCTCTCCCGACATCCATGTCGACCAGTCCGGCACCCTGGTCGGGCCCGGCGACGTCTCCGAGGACATCCAGGTCCAGTCGCCCGGCCTGATCGACCTGGGGCCGCTTCCGGACGGCGCCGAGGTCACCGCCTACTCGCCCTACCCGCCTTTCGGAACCCTGTTCGTGCTGGAGGACACGGCGGCGCTCTCCGGCGGCGTCACGGCTCGACCACGGGACCTCGTCCTGTGGGACGGCCTCGCCTTCTCCCTCGCGCTCGACGGAGGGAGCGTGGGGATCCCGGACGGAGTCGCCATCGACGCCCTCTCGTTCCTCCCGGGCACGAACGAGCTCTGGCTCTCCTTCGACACGACGGTGAACCTCGCGGGAACCGTGCTCCGCGATGCGGACGTGTTCGATAGCGCCTTGAATCTCGTCTTCGACGCCACGGGAGCCGGGGTTCCACCCGGCATGGACGTGGACGGCGTGAGCCACGTGGAAGGCGCGGGAGATCTGCTCCTCTCGTTCGACGTCGGAGGTACACTCGGCGGCGTCACCTTCGCCGACGAGGACGTGCTTCGCTACGACCCGGCCGGCCATGCGTGGTCCCTGGAGGTCGATGCCTCGGCGTCGCAGCCCGACTGGGGGGCGGCGGATCTCGATGCCTTCGCGGTCGTTCCGGAGCCCGGACGCGCGTCGGGTCTGCTTCCCGGACTCGCATTGCTCTGCGGACTCGCGTGGCGGCGCAGAGGACGTCCCGCTCGCGTTCCTCGCCCTCGATCGCGGCGGGTGGACGTGGCGCGCCCGCCGGGTCGGTCGTGGATCGGGCCGCTGGCAGCGGCGACGGCGCTTCTCGCCGCCGCCACCTCCCACGCCAGCGACGGGGTGCTGGAGATCCACCATGCCTGCGCGACCGATGGCGGCTGCTTCGCGGGGGACACTCCGGGCTACCCGGTCTCCATCGGTCAGGCGGGCAGCTACCTCCTCACCTCGAACCTCTTTCCGGCCGGCGCGGACGGCATCGAGATCGCCGCCGGGATCAAGGCGGTCACCATCGACCTGAACGGCTTCCGGATCGACGGGACCGGCTCCGGCGCTGGAGACGGGATCCGTGGCGGGTTCGGCGCCTCCGCCATCGTCGTCCGCAACGGGACGATCGTGGGGATGGGGGGCGACGGGATCAACATCGGGGGCTCCGCCGTCGTGGAGTCGGTGCACGTCCTGGCCAATGGAGACGACGGGATCGACGTCAACCAGACCTCGATGGTGAGCCGCTGCCGCGTGGTCGGGAATACCGGCTTCGGCATCCACTTCAGTGATCGCAGCTCCGGCTACAGCGGGATCGTGTTCTCGAGCAACGGCCTCGGATCGGTGCTCTTCGGCCGCGCGAGCGGCCAGAACGTCTGCGACGACGGTCGCTGCAACCGCTGGGGACTCCGGCGCTACTACCTGACCCAGACGACGCACCCGGGAGACCAGGCGCTGAGCGCCTGCGCCGCGGGTTACCACATGGCGTCCCTCTGGGAGATCCACGATCCCTCGCACCTGCTCTACGACACCGACCTCGGCGTGACGATCGATGACTCGGGATCGGGCCCCCCGGTCGCTGTAAAGGGTTGGATCCGTGGTGGCGTCGATGCCGAGAACTGCAACGACTGGCAGTCGACGACCGGCATGGGAACGACCGCCCGGCTGCCGCAGGTGTGGACGGTGGAGCCGTTCTTGACGAAGGTCGACCCCTGGGATGCGGGTGCGGAATCCTGCACATACTCACTGGCGGTCTGGTGCGTCGAGGAATGAACGCATGACCTCTCCTCTCCTTCACCGCACGTCGATCCCCCACCGCCTGGCATCCCTCACCCTCGCGCTTCTCCTCCCCGCTCACGCCTCCGCGGTCGACGGCGTAGTGGAGATCAACCATGCCTGTGCGCAGACGGGCTGCTTCGCCGGAGATGGGCCCGGCTACCCGGTCACCATCGCGCTGCCGAGCAGCTACCGGCTGACGTCGAATCTCTACCCCAATGGCGCCGACGGCATCGAGATCGCGGCCGGCACGAGGATCGTCACGATCGATCTGAACGGCTTCGCCATCGACGGAGGGGGTGCCGGGGGAGGCCGCGGCGTCATCGGCCAGAACAGCGCCTCCGCCATCGTCATCCGCAACGGGACGATCACGGGCATGGGCGGAGACGGGATCGACATCGGAGGCTCGGCCGTCGTGGAGTCGGTGCACGTCGTTGGAAACGGAGGCGACGGCATCGACGTCAACCAGACCTCGATGGTGAGCGACTGTCGCGTGATCGGGAATGCCGGCACCGGCATCCTCTTCAGCGATCGCAGCTCCCTGTTCAGCGGGATCGTGTTCTCGGGCAACGGCTCCCGGTCGGTGTTCCTCGGCCAGGCGGGCGGCCAGAACGTCTGCGACGACGATTTCTGCAATCGCCGGGGTCGCCGGCGCTTCTACCTGACGCAGACGGCGTACCCGGGAGACCAGGCGCTGAGCGCTTGCGCCACGGGCTACCACATGGCGTCCCTCTGGGAGATCTACGATCCCTCGCACCTCCTCTACGACAGCGACCTCGGCCGGATCGGGGGCGACTCGGGATCGGGCCCACCGTCCGGCCTAAGCGGGTGGATCCGAACCGGCTATTACGCGGCAGATGACACATCCGGCTCCGTTTACCCGGCGCCCAATTGCAATGCCTGGCAGTCGACGAGCGGCTCGGGAAGCAAGGTCCTTCTGTCGTCCGATTGGGCCGATCACGATCTTGAGGTGTACTGGGGGCGCCTCTATCCGTGGATGGCATCGGAGGGCTCCTGCACCAGCTCCAACCCGGTCTGGTGCCTGGAGGATTGAGCCCAGGACTCCTTCCCCACGGCGCCTCGGCTCATGGGCCATGACGGCACCGAACGTGCCGCCGCCGACGATGATGACGTCGAAGGCATGGTCGCGAGCGTGGCACGGGGGGCCCGCGGCGCTTGCGGCGCCGAGCAGCGAGCAGCCGAGTCCCAGCAGTGCAGCCTTGTCTTCCGGATCTGCGCCGACGAGCTCTCGGAACACGTCGACGGCCTCGTCGTGCTGGCCGTCGCCGTGCAACCCGCGGGCGAGCCGCGAGCGTTTCTCGATGCTCGGGTTGTGCTCGGCGTCGAAGCGCAGCTGATCGAGAGAAGGAGGTTTGTGGAAGAGGTTCCCGGTGAACGCGCTGAACTCGGGGTCGTGGATCTTGACCGCCAGGAAGTACGCGATCTCACCGAACGGCATCATGATGATCATGTACCAGACGTAGCCGGCGCCGCGTCGCGCAGCGTCGACGAGCATCCAGAGCGAGAACGCGGTCTGCAATGCGAACAGAATCTGCGTCCGTGGCCCGTCCGGAAGTTTTATCCCGGTCCGTATCGGCGGTTCACGAGGACCGTCTGAGGGCACCCGCGCTATCGGGGCCGGCCCGCCGCGGCGTCCGGGTTCGGCCGGGCTGGAACTCTTCAGCGGGGTTCGACTCGGATGCCGACCGGCTCCGAAGCGCACGCGGGCACCGCGACACCGAGGTCGCCGATCGTGGCGGCAGCTTCAGGCGCCGAGCGTCTCCGCCGCCTTCTCGTAGTCCCCGGGGCGCACCCAGATGAGGTAGCCGAAGCCCCCGCGCCCGTCGGTTACGCCCGAAGCGGCGTACACGTTGACCTTCGCCTGGAAGAGCTCCTCGTGAATCCGCGCCAGCGTTCCCATCTCGTCGTCGCCCTGTACGAGGAGTGCGGGATACGGGCCGTCGAGGTCGAGCTGCGCCTTTTTCGCGACGCTTTGCAGCAGCGCGCTGTCCTCGGGAAAGAGCGTGAGCTGGGTCTTCACCGGTCCGGTCGGGACCGCGGTGATGGCCAGCAGGTTGACGTGCAGCTTCGAAAGGCTCGACAACAGCCGGTAGGCGGTTCCGGGCTCGTCGGTAACGCTGGTGTGGAAGTAGTCGACCCGGCGAACCGTAGTGGCCATGGATCCTCCTGATGCTCGTGCCCGGCCGGTGATGCATGCTAGGGAAATCGTCGAGGGACGGCATTTGTTCCGCGACGCTTCGGATCGAGACCGGCAGGCCGCGGCATCGGCGTCTACCGGGCCTCCCGCTCCCGGGCGAGGGCTTCGGCCAGCTCTCTCGCTCCCTCGAGATCGGGGTTCAGCGCCAGCGCGCGCTCGCACTCCGAGCGCGCCTGCCGCCGTCGACCCAGGTCCGCGAGCACCTGCGCCATCGCGTAGCGGGCGCTCGCCTCGACGTCGTGGGCCGCGACCGACCGACGCAGCTCGCGGAGCGCCCGCTCGGGCTGATTCAGCGCCCGGTAGCAGAGGCCGCGGTTGTAGTGCGCCCGGAAGTTCTCCGGATCGACGCGGAGGGCGTGGCCGAAGTCGCGCAGGGCGCGCTTCGGATGAGCGAGCGCCAGGTGGGCGATGCCCCGGTGGTTGTAGATCATCGAGCGGATGCCCGGTGTGGGAAGTCGCAGGCGCAGGATCTGCCCGTAGAGCCGGATCGCGGGCTCGAGCTGGCCGGTGCTGTGCAGCCAGAGCGCCTCGACGATCCGGCTCTCGAGATCCCGGCTCCGGGGGTCGCGCAGCGCCGGATCGGGCCGGGCCAGCCGCGTCATCTCCCGCGGCGTCGTGGCGATGGGGCCGGGCGATCCCGTGAAGGCGGCCCGCCGTGCACTCTCGCGGCGATGCGCGCCGTGCGCGCGGAGCTCGCTCTGCGTGTCCCGGACCTCCTGGAAGATCACGTCTGCCAGTGTGAGCGTCGCGCTCACCGCCGCGAGCTTGCGGCGCACCGCGGAGCGGGGCAGCGAGGCGTCAGACTTGTAGACCAGCCCGTGCTCGATCTGGGCCCAGGCATCCTGGAGGATGGTGCGGACCTGCACCTCGCACACGCGGCGGGTGGCGGGCAGCAGATCGAGAGCCGGCTGATCGGGCAGCCGGAGCAGGACGTGGAAGGACTCGTAGCCGAACTCGGAGAGGGAATGCTCGAGACCCTTGTGCTCCACCTCGACGACGGGAAAGTGCCGGTTCAGCAGATCCCGGACCCGCTCGGTCTCGTCGAGAAAGGTACAGACGACGCGGAGACCCAGGAGATCGCGCACCACCACCGGTCGCCCCGGGGCGTGCTTTCGCATGCGCGCCAGCTTCTCCCAGTAGGACTCGAAGCTCTTGACCCGTGAGGTCACGCTGGCGCGGATCCCCTCCCGCGCCAGCAGCGCCCGGATCCGCGCGTGAACGGAGCGGAGCCTAGCCTGGTAGGCCCGGCGGTTCCGCTCGTAGAGGGAGCGGCTCCGGGCAGGATGGGGGGTCGCGCGAGGCATCGGGATCGATCGTAGGAAACCAGCGGGAAACGGCCGCCCGCCGGGTTGCGACCCATTCTCCCGTTCGGTCGAGCGGGATCCGGCGATCGATGTCCGGATGAAGGAGCATTCGGACGGGCTGGGGGTCATCGCGCGGCATCGGTTCGACGTCATGCGCGCGCGTCGAGACGATGTTCGAGAGCTGTTGCATGACGGCCATCCGACCGCGTGCGTAGCGGACGCGGCGCCGTCGTCGTCGTAGACGCGTTGGTCGCCGTTACGACCCGCGGCCCGGTGCCGGCCGAAGGCGGACCCGAACGCGCGAGCGGAGCCGCGCGTTCGCTAGTCGGCTCCGCTCAGGAGAGCCGAGTCGGCGTCTACCAGGCGACCGTAGATGAAGACCTCTCGGGGGGAAGGGGGTCGGGTCGTTCAAATCCGGCGCGTCGAAGCCGGTGTTCGCGGGGAGCACCAGCGGTCTCTGGAAGCTCCGGACGCCGGTTGTAGAACCTCCATGGTCGGTCTCCTCGAGAGGTGCTCCTCGCTGGCCGGGCGCCCGCAGCGCAGTCGGTTCGAGTTGCGGGCGAATAGGCCGAGGGTGAAACAAGGGAGCATTCTACGTTCGTAGAAGGCTCGAACGGTAAACTCTCTTCGGGGGTGCCCTAAGCGCGAACCGCGCCCTTCGAGGACATCTGAGCGGGAAACACCTTCGCGTCACCGACGCGCAGCGAATTCGACTTGCCGAACGAGCGAAGAGAGTGGGTCGTCGGAAGCTCAATGCAATCGGGATACTCGTCACCCCGGATGCGCTGCTTCGATGGCACCGGGAACTCGTCGCGAAGAAGTACGACGGAAGCAAGACACGTGGCCCCGGTCGGCCTTGGAAGACTGCGGAGATCGAACGGCTGAGCGTGGAGATGGCTCGAGGCGATTCCAAGTGGGGGTACACCGGAATCAAAGGAGCTCTCCACAATCTGGGATTCCAGCTTGGCCGAAACTCCATCAAGTGAGTGCTTCTCGAGAACGGGATTGCCGCGGCGCCGCTACGGGGCACTTCCTGGCGGACGTTTCCGAAGGCGCATTGAGGAGCCATCTCGGCCACCGATAGTCTCGCTGTAGAAGTAATCACTACGGGGAGCGGCTACCTGATCCACGATCGAGATCCGCTGTTCACGAGGGCTTTTGAGGCGACGATCGAGAGTTCGGGCGTCCGGCTCGTGAGGCTTCCGAGCCGAAGCTCGGACCTCAACGCGCACGCCGAGCGTTTCGTGCGTTCGATCAAGTCGGAGTGCTTGGCTCAGGTTATTCTGCTCGGCGAAGGCCATCTTCGGCGCGCGGTGCGTGAATACGTCGGGCACTATCACGACGAGCGAAAACATCAGAGAATCGGCAACCGATTGATCAGATGCTCTTTCGATCAAGCTCGAGCGAGCGGTCCGACCGAACGTCGAGAGAGGCTTGGCGGGCCCCTTCGGTACTAGAAGCGGGCCGCATAGAGCACGACTGAGTTCTGGCAAACTACGGGGTAGGAACACCGGCTCGCTTTCAGCCCCGACGCCACGATTCATTCCGACAACTCGACCCTGGACCGGACACCACCCATCCGGTTTGGAACGCCGCGATGGCCGACCTCGGTTGACGGCGCGGGCTGCGCCAACGCGGCGAAAGATCTGTGTCATCAAAAAATCGATTGACAAATCCAAAAAATGAATGCCTCAATCATGAAATGGCCAGAACGCGAAATCAGGGGCGAGCGAGCGCGGCCCGCGCCAAGCACGAGCTTTACGAGGACCTGATCATCGGCGCGGCCGAGCGGGTCTTCGCTGAGCGGAGCTTCGATTCGGCCAAGATCCAGGAGATCGCCCAGGAGGCAGGGCTCGCTCCGGGTACGCTCTACAAGATCTTCCCTGGGAAGGCCGAGATTTTCCGCACGATCCACGAGCGGCGCAGCCGCGATCTCCTCGCCGCGTGCGAGGCAGCGCTCGTGGCCGGCGCGCCGCCGCTCGCCCGTTTGCTCGCCTTCGTGGCCGCCTACCTCGAGTTCCTGGTCGCCCACCCCGACTACCTGCGGATGCACCTCGGCGATGCCAGCGCCTGGGGCTTCGGCGAGCGCTTCGAGAGCCACGTCCAGGCGCGCGCCTGGCGACGCGGGCATGAGGTCGAGGTCGGCCTCTTCGAGGAGGGGATCGAAGACGGCGTCTTCGTGCGCCGCGACCCCTCATTGCTCGTGCGCATGATGGCGGCGATCCAGCAGGTCCAGCTCGCCCATTGGGTCGAGCAAGGAATGGAGCAAGCCCCCGAGACCCTCCTGGCTGGGATGCGAGAAGACCTGGTTCGCAGCTTCTGCCAGCCTGCGGTGGTGCGATGGCTTTCGGAACGATCCGCAGCAGCGGAGTCCGCCGGCGAGGAGAGCACGGATGCCTGAGGCGGCTCTTTGGGACGAGGTGATTCGAGGCGCCACGGTCGTCGACGGCAGCGGCAGGCCGCGATTCGAGGCAGACGTGGCCCTCGCGGAGGGAAGGATTGCGAAGATCGGAACCTTCGAGGGCCGCGGACGGATCGAGACCGAGGCGCGGGGAAGCGTGCTCGCGCCCGGCTTCATCGACATCCACACCCACTACGACGCGCAGCTCTGCTGGGACGGTCTCGCGACGCCGAGCCCGCTCCATGGTGTGACGACGATCTGCACCGGCAACTGCTCGCTGTCGCTGGCGCCGGTTCGCGAAGGCGACGCGCGTTGGATCGTCGGCATGTTCCAGACGATCGAGGACATCCGTGAAGTCACCTTCGACGCCGGGGTGCCCTGGACGTGGGAGAGCTTCGGGGACTACCTCGCGCATCTCGAATCGACACTCGGGGTCAACGTGCTGCCGCTCGTCGGCCACTCCTCTCTCCGACTCTACGTGATGGGTGAGGCCTCCCAGGAGCGCGCGGCGACGGACGCGGAAATCGAGGCGATGAGCGCGCTGCTCCGCGAGGCGGTCGCCGCCGGTGCGCGCGGCTTCTCGACCTCCTACCTCGACGTCGATGAGAACCTGCGGCCGGTTCCGTCGCGTTATGCGGATCTCCGGGAGAAGATCGCGCTGGCTCGAGCAGTGCGCGAGGCGGGCGGCGGCGTACTCGAGGCGGTGCCTAACGCGGGCGACGCCGAGGAGATGGAGCGTTGCATTCGCGAGCTGGGCGAGATATCGCGAGCCTCCGGGATCGTCTGCACGCTGCAGCCAATCATCTACCTCCCGACGGTGCCCGAGCTGTGGAAGCAATCGCTCGACTGGCTCGCCGAGGAGGCCGCTCGCGGAGCCCGGATCTGGGGCCAGAGCCCGCCCGGCCCGATGAATCTCAACCTGCGGCTGGACGAGACCTTCTTCACGTTCTTCCTGCTCCCGACCTGGGGCGAGATCATGGGCCAGCCGGTGGCGGCGCGCGCGGCGCTCTTCGCCGATCCGGCGCGGCGCGAGGCGCTGCGGCAGGAGGGCGAGGTCGGGCTCTCGCTCTTCCTCCCGAAGGCCTGGATCGGAGAGACCTACTCCGCCGCTAACGCCGGTCTCACGGGCCGCCGCCTCTTCGACGTTGCCGCGGAGCGGGGTCAGCATCCCGTCGACACGTTCCTCGAGATCGGGCTCAACGACGACCTCCACACCGAGTTCGCCATCCGCGCCCCGATGCACGGATCCGAAGAGATCGCCGAGCAGATCCTGCGTCATCCGAACGTCCTGGTCGGTGCGTCGGACGCGGGCGCGCACCTGTCGCAGTTCTGCGGGGCCGGCGACGCCTGCTACCTGCTCGCCGAGTACGTTCGCAAGCGCAGTGTCTTCTCGCTCGAAGACGCCGTCCATCGGCTGACGGGACAGCCCGCCGAGCTCTTCGAGCTCGACGACCGCGGTCGCATCGAAGAGGGATTCGCGGCGGACCTCGTGCTCTTCGATTACGAAAGCATCGACCTCGGCCCCGAGCGCTTCGTGCGCGATCTGCCGGGCGACGCGACCCGTTATGTACGGGAGCCGGTCGGCGTCCATGCGGTCTGGGTGGCTGGAATGCGGATCGTCGAGGGCGGCGCCTATACGCGCGCTCGGCCGGGGAGGATCGTCTGATGGAGTTCGATCCCCTGGCTCTCAGCCTCGAAGAGGACCCCTATCCCTTCTTCGGCGAGCTGCGCGAGCACGCGCCGATCTTCTACAGCGAGGCGCAGGATCTCTGGGTCGTGAGCCGCTACGAGGACGTGCGCATGGTCCTCCGGGACGGCGAGACCTTCGCCTCGGGCCTCGGGACCGTGCCCGACGGGTTCTTGCCCTCGAAGCCCATGCTGATCGTCGAAGACGCGCCCTATCACACTTATCTGCGGTCGGCGGTCCACGACCGGTTCACGCCGCGCCGGATGCGGGCGTTCGAGGATTTCATCCGGGGCGTCAGCACAGAACTGCTCGACGCGATCGATCCCGCCGTCGAGACGGACCTCGTCCAAGCCTTTACCGATCCGCTGCCGGTTGCCGTCATTACCGAGCTGCTCGGAATCGGCTTCGAGGACCGCGACGAATTCAAGTCCTACGCGAGCCGCATCATCCATCCCTCCGGTCGCGACGTCGAGCAAGTCGATCGCGCGCAGAACTGGATCTACGACTACATCGAGCGAATGCTACCGGGGCGGGCGGCCGCTCCGCGCGAGAACTTGATCAGTGCTCTCATGAGGCCGGCCGAGGGTACGCCGAAGCTCTCGCGGGACGAGCTCCTCGGCTTCTGCAGCGTACTCTTGATCGCCGGCACGGAGACGACGACCAACGCGTTCAGCAACGCGCTGCTGATCCTCGACCGGGAACGTGTGCTGCGGGAGCGACTCGTCCGCGAGCCCGGGCGTCTGCCGCACGCGATCGAGGAGTTCCTGCGCTTCGAGTCTCCCGCGCCCGGGCTGTCGCGGGTCACGACCCGGAACGTCGAGCTTCGGGGACACCGGCTCGAGAAGGGCTCCCGGATCCACATGATCTTCGCCTCCGCGAATCGCGACGAGGCGTTCTTCGAAGGCGCGGATCGGGTCGATGCCGAGCGCGACCCGAATCCGCATCTGGCCTTCGGGCTGGGCGTCCACTTCTGTCTGGGAGCGAGCCTCGCCAGGCTCGAGCTCAGGGTCGGACTCGAAGAGTTCCTGAAGCGGTTCCCGAGCTACGATCTTCTGCCGGAAAAGTGGGAGCGACTGCCTTCAGAGGTTGCGCGCGGGTTCGTCCGGCTGCCCTTCGTGGGTGGCGGGAGCCGATGAACACGACCCGATCCTTCTGACGGAATCGATCGAACCGACAAACCTCGATGAAGGCGATAGCGCTGTCGCTGTTGCCCTTTCATAACGAACCCAACGCTGCTCGGATGTAGCCACGATTCGGCTTCAAAAATCAATCGGAGAGAATTCGATGACGGAAACCAACCTGAACGCATCTCTGGTCGATCGAGTGCTCGTTCTGTCGTATGGGTTCATCTGTTATTTCGTCGGTGTGGCCGGGCCTGGCTGCCATCATCGCCGCGCTGGCGAAACAGGTCCCGTTCGGATTTCTGATCGGCTCCCCGGTCGGTCATTCGGTCGTGTGGAACGTGATGCTCGTCGCGATCTGGGGTCTCATCCATACTGGAATGGCGCGAGATGCATTCAAGTCACTCGTAACACGGATGATTCCCGAGCCGGCCGAGCGCGCGACCTACGTGGTGCGTAGGGAGAACAACGGGGTCATTGGACGTCCGATAACCTCCCAACGGTAAACTCCCTCACGGCCTTCGCGTCGCCTGCGCGAGCGAGCAGCGCGCTCGCCTGCATGCGGGCGCCTGCCGGGTCGCCCGCCTCGAAGGCCACCCGCACGAGACCCTCGCCCGCGCGCTCGGCGACGAGCCGGGCCGGGACGAGCCGGTGTCCCCCGGCGTCGTTAGGTCGAGGCCTCGATCGCGCCGAGTTCGACGGGCCAGGGCAGGAGGAACGCGGACTCCGCCCGCGCCGCATCCGCATCGCCAGGCCGAGCGTGAGTCCGACCCCCGAGCAGCGCCCGCGCCGTCTTGCCCCCGATCATCCCGGCAGCGAAACGTAGCGCCTCCTCCGCGGCCGCGTTGGGGGCGGCTCAAGCGGCGCAGCGCGTCCAGCGGAAGCGGCCCAGCGAGAGGTCGGCTCGTCGGAGTGGAGCCAGCGCAGGAACTCGCTGGCGTGCGGCCAGGGCGGCGTGGGCGTGGGATCGCTGCCGACGAGATCGAAGCGCAGGGCCGGCCGTCGCCGCCGCGCGCCAGCAGCAGGGCCACCGCGTAGGAGCTCTCGGGCTCGTCGACCAGTGCGGCGAAGCGCGGCGCGAGCTGGACGTCGCCCATCACGAGCAGCACCGGACGGTCGGGCTCGCGCTCGAGGTGGGCGAGCGCC
>Ga0315553_10000289_pt1 | contig 46784 bp, 38 predicted proteins | sample SalMarSW160140MG_FD_203099 | JGI IMG/M metagenome (GOLD analysis project Ga0315553, IMG submission 203099) | Salt marsh sediment microbial communities from the Plum Island Ecosystem LTER, Massachusetts, United States - Salt Marsh Sediment SW1601-40 ...
TCACCGCTGCCGCCGAGCCCGCCCCGGCGGCGAAGAGCAAGCCGACCGCCCCGGTCGAGCCGCAGACGGGGCCGGAGATCCAGGTGGAGCGGACCCGCTGGCACCCCCTCTCCGATCGCCGGGTCGCATGGCTGCGCGTGGAGGGCGAGAGCGAGCCGCACGAGGTGGTCGAGGGTCAGGTGGTCGCGGGCATGCTCGTCGTGGAGATCCAGCCTTCGGGCGTGGTGTTCGAGCGCGACGGCAATCGGGTGCGGCGGGCGCTCGGCGGAGGCTGAGCGCGCGACTCGGCCGCTCTTCGCTGGCCGCCCTTCGGGCCTGCGGGCTCGCTGCGCGTCGGCCGACTCTCGAGTCGGCCTGTCAGCGCAAGGAGATCGAGCCGTTCGAGGTGCGCAGCTTGATCGGGCGCCCGCCGGCGCCGAGGCGGCCCGCGACGCGGCCATTCGTCTCGCGCGCCTTGTGACACAGCTCGCGGTCGTTGCGGATCACGCCGTTGTCGACGCGCAGGTCGACGTCGGCGTCCACCTGCTCGGGAAGATCGAGAACGATGCGCCCGTTGCTGGTAGCGAGCTGCACGCCTTCCTCCCCCAGGTCTTCCAGCGACACACGGATCAGACCGTTGGTGGTGGAGGCGTCGAGCGAGCCCGAGTGGCGTGTGATCTCGATCTTGCCGTTGCTCGAGCGTGCGGTCAGCTTGCCGCGCGTTCCGCAGCAGGAGACCTTCGCGTTCGTGGTGGCGATCTCGACGTCGCCCACCACGTCGGTCACCTTCGCCGAGCCGTTCGTGGAGCGGGCGTGGACGGGACGTCGAACGCCCTCGACGTCGACGCGGCCGTTCGCCGCGGCGACCCAGATCTCGGTATCGCGCGGCAGCTTGATGCACAGGTTTACGCAGCCGCGTCGGTTCCACTTGCGCGGGACCTCGATCTCGAGGTCGAGCCGCTCGCCGGTGTCGTGGAAGACGAGCTGGATCTCCTCGAGCAGACGCTCGGCGGCGTCGGACGACTCGGCGCGGGCGGTCTTGTGCGCCGTCACCTCGATGTCCTCGCGGTCCTCGCCGGTGATGCGCGTGATCCCGTTCGAGTTGTGCACGCGGAACACCTGGCCCTTCGGCGCGGCGCGGAGCTGGGTCTCGCGGATCTCCGCGCGCTCGGCCCAGGGGATCCCGGGCAGGAGGTGACGAAGCAGGCTCTTGAGGCCCGGCGTCCCATCCTGGCCGCAGTCGCGCTCTGCGTCCTTGCGCCAGGTCATGGATGGATTCCGCTCATCAGTGAAACCGGCGGTCCTGCTGCCGCTTCTTCGCCTCCCACTCTTCGTACTGGACCGCGCGCAGCTTCTGACGCATGCGATGCCGGCGCCAGCGGTGCTTGAGGTGAGCGATCGAGAACAGCGACCCCGCCTCTCCGCTGCTGCGCAGATACAGCCAGCCGACGAGGACGCCGCCCAGGTGCCCGACGTGGCTGATGTTGCCGCCGCCCGGGAACATGAGCGTCATCAGGAACAGCGCCGGGATCAGCCAGATCGCGCGAAAGGCGACCGGCGGGAAGATCAGCATGATCGTGCGATCGGGCCAGGTGAGCGAGTAGGCGAGGATCAACCCGTAGATCGCGCCCGAGGCGCCCACCGTCGGGATCCCGAGCCCGGACGGGATGCCGACGACGGCGAGCAGGTAGGGGATCGTCGCGATCAGGACGCCCGCCCCCACGCCGCACACGAGGTAGAAGCGCAGGAAGCGCTTGGGGCCCCAGGCCATCGCCAGCGGCGAGCCGAACATCCACAGCACGAAGCCGTTGATGGCGATGTGGCCGAGGCCCCCGTGGAGCCACATGTAGGTGAAGGGCTGCCACAGGTAGCCCTGTTGCCAGACCTCGAAGGGGATCACCGGAAGCAGCGTGTTCACCAACGCGTTCACCGGTGAGATCGGACTCTGAAGCAGGAAGACCGCCGCGAGGGTGATCAGGAGCTGCTTGACGATCGGCGGGGTGAAGGGGGGGCCAAAGCCCAGACCCGCGCCGCCCTGATAGCGTCCACCGTACACTCGCTTCGATCCCCCACTGTCCGCGTTTCCAGATTCGTCCGGGGCTGCGCGCTCCGGGACTCAGGCCGCCCAATGTGCGTTCGGCGCCCGGCTCGTCGGGCCCCGAACGGGTCCCTGGATGTCCTGGGATGGCGGGAAGGCGCGCAAGATCCCGCGAAGTCTTGGGAGGTTACGGCACGGCGAAGGCGCGAGTCAACGAATCTTGCCCGCGGGGAGCGATTCCAGGGTCGCTCGGGCCGCTTCCGCGTCCAGGCCCGACAGGTCGAGGACGGGCATCTCGAGGTCGAACGCGCGCACGCAGGCCTCGATCCGCTCCCGGCACTCGGCCGGCGTGCCCACCGCCAGGTTGGGTGCGATCTCGGCGTCGGGGAGCGAGGCGAACCACGGATTCCAGCGCCGGAACTCCGCCAGCACCTCGGCCGTCGAGAGCCGCCCGGTGCGCACGAAGATCCACATCCGGCGGCGGATCGTCCCGGGGTCGCGACCGATCCGGCGGCAGGCCGCCGCCAGGGCGTCGGCCGAGGCGGCCACGCGCGACGCGATCGGCGGCCAGTTGACGTTCCAGACGTCCGCATGACGCGCGATCACTTCCAGCAGCGCGGCGCCCTTGCCGGCGATCTCGATCGGGATGCGCCCGCCGGGCGGCGTGGGGCGCACGCGGGCCCCCTCGAGCCGGACGTGCGCGCTGCGCCGCGTCACGGTCTCGCCGCGCCACAGCGCCCGCACCGCGTCGAGGGTCTCGTCGAGCCAGGCGACGCGGTCGGCGGCGGACAGGGCGGGCAGGCCCCAGGCGCGGTCCTCGGGCCGGTCGCCGATCGAGGCGAAGAAGGCCAGGCGCCCCGGGGCCAGCCGCTCGGCGGTGGCGGCCACCTGGGCCAGGTGGGCGGCGTTCCAGTGCTGGGCGAGCCGGATCGACCCGATCGCGATCCGACGCGTCCGGACGAGCAGCGCCGTGGTGACCGTCCAGCCGTCGAGCACCTCCGCGTCTCGACGCACGGCGAGCTGGCTGATGTCGCCGTCGACGTAGGCGGCGTCGTAGCCCAGGGCCTCGGCGCGCTCGACCAGCGCCAGGCGCTCCTCCCAGGAGAGCGTCTGCCAGGCGAAGGCCACGCCCCACTTCACCTCCCGCGGCCCCACCTCACGCGAGTCGGCCCGCGCGGTGCGCGGCGTGGAGCAGGGCCAGGGCGCTCTTGGCGTCGCGCAGCTCACCGCGCCAGACCCAGTCCAGCGCCTCGGCGAGGGGCACGCGGATCACCTCGATCACCTCGTCGTCCTCGGGCCGGCTGGGCGTCGGCGAGAGGTCGAAGGCGGCGAACAGGTGGATCACCTCGTCGGTGAAGCCGGGGGTGGTCCAGATGCGGCCCAGCGACTCGAGGCGTCCGGCGCGAAAGCCCGACTCCTCCTCGAGCTCGCGCGCCGCGCACGTGGCCGGGTCCTCGCCCGCGTCGAGCTTGCCCGCCGGCACCTCGAGGATCGTGCCGCCCGCCGCGTGGCGGTACTGGCGGATCAGCAGCACCTCGTCCGGGGAGGCGAAGGGAACCACCGCCGCGGCGCCCGGGTGGTGGACGATGTCCATCTGCATCACGTGCCCGTTGGGCAGCGTCACCCGCTCGCGGGACACCTCGACGCGGAAGCCGCGCAGCGGCGGGTCGCCGGAGGCCTCGCGCTTTCCTGCGGACTTCGACACGGGCGGCAGGGTAACGTGACGCCGCGGAGGCCGCGCATGACGCGACAAGAGGACAAGATGGTCGCGATCGCGATGCCCGGGAAGGCGTGGGCGCTCGAGGGCATCTTCATCCGCGGCGAGGGCGAGGAGCCCGGCGGAGCGGTGATCGCGCCGCCCCACCCGCTCTACGGCGGCAGCATGGACTCGCCCGTCGTGACCGAGCTGACCTGGGCCTGCCAACGCGCGGGCTACGCGACGCTGCGCTTCAACTGGCGCGGCGTCGGCGCGAGCGGCGGCGAGCCCCGGGGCGAGCCCGCTGCGGCCGACGCCGACTACGGGGCGGCCCTCGCCTATCTCGAGGAGACGGTGCCCGGTCCGCTGGTGGCCGCGGGCTACTCCTTCGGCGCGGCGACGGCCGTGCGCGCCGCGCGCGAGAGCCCGCGCGTGCGGCGCCTGCTGCTGGTCGCGCCGCCGCCCTCGCTGCTCGACGCCGCCGCGCTCGCCGGCTTCCGCGGCCGCGTCCTGGCGATCACCGGGCGCCGCGACGCGATCGCCCCGGCCGACGAGCTGGCGGCCCTGTTCGGCGACGGCGATGCGCGCCGCCGGCTGGAGATCGTCGCCGACGCCGACCACTTCTTCATGGAGGGCCTGGCGGACATCAGCCGGATCGCCCGGGAGTGGCTCGAAGAGCGCTGACGATCCGCGCGGTGAGCGCGAGGATCGCCAGGGGTAGCGCCAGGATCGCCGCCCGCTCCGGGAGCGTCGGAGGTGCCGAGGGGGCCAGGGACACGCGCAGCGACGCCGCGCGGTCGAGAGGCAGCTCGTCGGTGATCCGCCCGTACGGATCCACGACGATCGACCACCCTCCGTGGGCGACGCGCACCAGCGGGAGACGCTGCTCGATGGCTCGGAACGCGGCCCAGTGCGCGAGCTGTCTCGTCGCCTCGGGACTCTCCACCCAGCTGTCGTCGGCGAGGTTGAGGATGGCGACACTGGAGGGTGTCCGGCGGCGGGAGACGATCCGCGGGAACAGCACCTCGTAGCAGAGCGCCACCGACGCATCGAAGTGTGGGGACGTCGCTACCGCGGCGCTCCGCGCCTCGCGCACCTTCGGCCAGCGCGCCGCCCGGCCGAACAGCGGGGCCAGCAGGGAGTAGCCCGGAACCGGGCGGCTTGCTTCGAGCAGCGGCACGGCGCGCGCCTTGTCGAGTGCCGCGACGACGCCGCTCCCCGGCTCGAGCCAGACGACCGAGCTGCGGTACGCATGCGGATCGCCGTCGCCGGGGGCGCGGACCAGTCCGGTGATGAGCGGCGAGCCCCAGGCGTCGACCTCGCGTTCGAGCGCGCTCGCGAGGTGCGGGTCAGCCTCGAGCGGTGTCGTGAGCAGGTTCTCCGGCCAGACGACCGCGTCCACGGCCTTGCCCCCCGCGAGCGCCGCCGTCGTCTGGGACGACACGGTCTCGAGGATCCAGGGCTGGGCCCGGGCGTCCCAGCGCGCGTAGCGGGGGATCTGCGGCTGGACGAGGAGTAGCACCGCCATCGGCCGTTCGGGCGGCGCCGGCCGAACCGCCATCGCCCAGGGAAGACCCACCAGCGCCGTTCCGAGCCAGCTGGCGGCCAGAGCGGCGGCCAGTGCGGGCGCGCGCGGGCGGCCGACCAGCGCCAAGGCGAGCGCCGCGTTCAGTGCGGCGAGCCAGGCCGAGATCAGCGGCACGCCGCCGACCGCAGCCAGCTGGGCCACGCCGACCGCGGCCAGCTGCGAGTGCCCGACGAGCGCGGCGGGCACACCGCCGCTCCAGAGGGAGACGAGCCACTCGCCGGTCCCGAAGGCGGCGCCGAACCCCACGACTTGCACCCAGGCGGGCGAGCGGCGCAGCGACCGGCCGATCGCTCCCGCCGCCGCGAAGAGGGGCGCCTTGACCCAGGCTGCGGTGACGACGAGGCCGGCCAGCGAGTGCGTCCGGGACGATCCCAGCGCGCTCAGCGCCTCGGGGATCCACGGGGCCGCGCAGCACCCGAACGAGGTTCCCGTCAGGGCTCCGAGGGAGATCGCCTCGAGCAGCGATGCGCGCCGGGTCGCGATCAGCCAGGGCGAGAGAGCGGCGCCGGCGAGCGGCCACAGCGCCGGCCACGCCGAGGCCGCTGCAAGCAGAGGGGCGGACAGCAACGCCGAGGAGGCCCGGGTCGCGATCCATCGGAGCCGGACCGCCTCCGGCTGCCCTCGGGTGATCGTCACGGAGGATCGACGCATTCCGTCATTTGCAGTGGCCTGCCCCCGATCTGCGCGACGGCGGCCCGCTTGACTTCACCGACGTCTACCGCGAAATAACACCATGACGACCCCGACGATCCAGAGTCCCGAGTACGGAGTCCGGTCATGCACCGTCCGGGGACTCGAGCCTCTCGGGACTCGTTCCGAACCTTCCGCAGCTTCCGTCTCGCCTGCGCCATGATCGGACTAACATGCCTCACGATCCACGGCGCGTCACTCCCGCGCGCAGCCCGCGCCATGCCCGCACCGGGTGACGTCGGACCGACGGATCCCGCCGTGACCGACAACACCGGCGCCGCGCGCTTCCGGGTTCCGATCGAGGTCCCGCCTGGCCCGGGTGGCTTCGCGCCGCACCTCGAGCTCTCTTATTCGAGCCGCTCGGGGGACGGCCCGCTCGGCGTCGGTTGGAGCGTGGGCATCCCCGAGATCCACTGCTCGGGCCGCTTCGGCGCACAGGACTTCATGGCCTGCGCGCGCTTCGAGCTCTCCGACCAGCCCCTCGTCGCGCACCCCTCGATCCCGCACCGCTTCCACACTTTCGTCGAGTCCTTCCAGCGGATCGACTACCACCTGTCCGGAGACTGGTGGAGCGTCGTCCAGACCGACGGCACGACGCTCTACTTCGGGACCACGTCCGCGCACCGCGTCGCCCAGGATGGCGGCACCGCCCGGTGGCTGCTCGAGCGAATGGAGGACGCGTTCGGGAACGGGATCTACTTCAGCTACGACACGGCCACCGATCCGGGCTCGGCCTATCCGAAAGCGATCCACTACGGGGCGGACGCCGGCGCAGGCTCGGGCCCGCGACAGGTGGCGTTCGTCTACGAGGTCCGCCCGGACGCGCAGCTCGTGTTCTCGGCGGGTCTGAGGCGCGAGATCGGGCAACGCCTGCGCGAGATCCGGGTCTTCGGACACGGCGCTCTGGCTCGCCGCTACGCTCTCGAGTACGCGGACACGGTCGGATACGCCACGGATCGCTCGCGCCTGGAGTCGATCCAGGAGTTCGGCTCCGACTGCACCGAGGCCTCCACCGAGAGCTGCACCGGTCTGCCGGCCACGACGCTCGTCTACCGAGACGCCGGCGATATTCCCACCCAGGGACCGGGAGAGCAGTGGACCGAGGCAGACGCCTACCGGATCCCGTTCGGAAGCTACCCCGTCCCGGGCGAGTTCGACCGCGCGGCCACCCTCCCGCAGCTGATCGGCGACCTCAACGGCGACGGGCTGCCGGACCGCCTGGAGCTCTATCCCGCCGAGGCGTACGCGGTGGGAGGCTGGAACAGTCACGACGTGATCGTCCGCGTCTGGATCAACACCGGCGGCGGCTTCGACGGGATCTCGGATGACTCCGAGTGGGCGGACATCGCGACCGACTTCACGCGCTCCTTCGGCGGCCTCACCTACGACCGACTCCGCCTCGACTACGCGCAGATCCCTGTCCCAGCCGGCTACGGCCACGGTCCGACCGAGGGCGGCGTGACGTACGACGACTTCTGGATGCCGGGCATCTGGCCCGACGGCGGCTACTACGCGATGTGCTCGGTCTCGGACCCGGTGGTGGAGCCGAACCAGCCGTTGGCTCCGGATCTCAGCGAGCTGGGACTGAGCGCACGAACGAGCTACGCCTCGACACTGGCCGGCGCGAGCATCGGGAACCCGGTCGGAGGATCCCTCCGCGCTCGTCCGAGCATCCGGCTGGCCGATCTCGACTCGGACGGCCTGGCCGACCTCATCGTCTCCACCCACGTCGGCAGCATCACTCGCCACTTCGACTGCAACGGCAATCCGGTCGCACCCGAGTCGACGCGGGGTGCCGCGGTGACCGCGGTCTTCCGCAACACGGGCACGGGCTGGGTGAGGGATCCGTCGCTGGCCCAGGGGATGCCTCCCTTCGAGGAGCTTGCGATCGAGAGCTCCTATCAAGCCTCGCTGGACTACTCCAGTCTGCCCTGGATCCGAGGGGGCGGGAGCGGCTTCATCCAGTTCGGAGAGGCGTCGACTCCCTGCGCGAACCTGGGCGTGTTCGGCTTCGAGCAGAGCGGCTTCGTCGACCCTCTCGGTCAACCCGTCCAGGCAAACGTCTGCTATGCCCCGGTCGACCTGGCTCCCCAGTTCCACGACTTCGACGGCGATGGCTTCCTCGACGTCGCCGTCCTCCAGCGCGACCACCCAGACCAGCTCCTGACGGGAGTGGTGCCGCTCACCGCACCCCCCAACGAGGCGCATACGGTCGTGTGGATCCAGGACCCGAGCGTCGGCGCCGCGCAGCGCTGGGTGCGCGGCCCCCAGTACGACCTTCCATCGGACCTCGCGGAGCTCGTTGCCGGCGGCACCAACCCGCTCTTCCTCTCGGTCTTCGCGCACGTGGTGCTCCAGAGCAGTCCGGGGGACTCCACCCTCCAGTGCTGGAGCTGGGACGACAACTTTCCGTGGTGCAGTCCGGCGATGTACCGGCTGGATCCGGGCGTTCGCTTCGCCGACATGAACCGCGACGGTCTCGCCGACGTGGTCTGGAGCGGCCCGGGCGGAGCGGCCGTGCTGCTCAACACCGGCCGTGGCTCCTCTGCGAGCTCCTCGGCCTGGTGCATCTCGAGCGGCGATCCCACCCAGGCGGGCCTGGTCGGCGGGTCCTGTCCCGAGGCCGCGCGCTACCTCCCGCCGCTGCCCATCTCGCAGGCGAACCCCGGCGGCTCGGTCTCGGAGAAGGGTCGCTTCGCCGACCTGAACGGCGACGGGTGGCTCGACTTCATCACGATCGACACGTTCTACGTCGACGCTCTCCAGACGGCCGCATACCTCTTCGCCGGCCGGGACGACGGGGACGCGGACGGCTACTGGGAGCGGGACACGCGCTTCGATCTGCCGATCCGGCTGGCGGCGGACGCTCCCCATCCGCTTCCGGGCGGCGCGCCGGACCACTGTGCGCACGGGTACAACTGCTACCTGGTGAATCCCGTGCCCGCCAGGACGGCCTTCGTTGTCTTCGACGTCAACGGCGATGGCGCAGACGACGTGATCGGCGACTTTCAGGCCTTCCTCGCAAAGCCGCGCCACGGCGATTTGTTGAGGGAGATCGACAACGGGCGCGGCGGTCGGATCGAGATCGCCTACGCCTCGGCAATCCAGCAGCGCGACGCTGCGCTCGAAGCGGCGGTCGCCGACCCGGGGCCGGGAGCCGGCGACGCGATTCTCTGGCGGCCCACGCCTGTGGTGTCGCGGGTGACGGTCACCGGTCCCGACTTCGCGCCCGCGCAGACCGGGTACACGTACGCTCGGCCGGGGTTCTGTCCCACCTGGCGCTCGGAGGAGGGCTTCCGCCTGATCGAGACGGTCCGGCCCGACACCTCGAGAGTTCGGGAGACCTTCTACCAAGACCACGGGCGCGCGGGACGGACGCTCGAGCGCTTGGTGATCGAGGAGGGGCAGGTGGTCCACCGCTACCAGGCGGACTGGGAGCACGTGGGATCCGTCGTCCCGGGAACGATCGCGGGCGTGTTCCACGCGCGCCTCGAATCGGAGCAGACTGGGAGCGAGTTCGGCGGCGTCGCCGGTGCGACCACTTTCCGCACCCTGACCTACGACGATATCCACGGCTACGACTTCGCTACGGAGATCGAGACCGAGCGCCCCACGGGCACGCTCGTCGAGACGCGGCTGCCGTACTCGATCCCCGCGGATCACATCGTCGGTCTGATCGCGCGGTCGACGCTCGCAGACGGCGCCGGCGCGGTCCTGCGAGATACGCGCCTGGTCTACTTCGACCCGGACGGCGCATCGACCGCCCCCAAGGTAGGGCAAGTGGAGGAGTGGGTCGGCGATCGCGACGACTTCTCCTCGGCGCGCTGGGTGGAGATCGCGGCCTTCCGCTACGACGCCTACGGGAACCTCGTGGAGGAGCAGACGCCGAGCCCGACCGGCACGGGCCTGCGAAGCACGCGCCACTGCTACGACGGAGACACGACCGGCGTGTGCGCGAGCCCGTCGGGACAGGTCTCCCACAGCGTGCGCGTGGCCTCGATCGATCCCTTGGGCGGCGTCGTGGTGACGATCCCGGACGCCGCACGCGGGGTGCCGCTGGAGATCGGCTCAAGCTACACGGACGAACCGGCCCGGCGCGTCGAGCTGGATCCCCTCGGCAGGCCCGCCTTCGAGTACGCGACGCCCGAGGGCCGCCCGGAGGTCCTCGTCGCGAAGAACACCTACCACGACGACGTCGGCTTCCCCCTGTGGGTCGAGCGTTTCGAGTACAGCGACGCGAGTCAGGGCGACTTCCTCTACTCGGGCACCGTGTTCGGGGCGTTCGGTGCGACGTGGAAGAGGATCGAGCGCACGCCCAGCAACTACGTAGGAGTCGTGACCCGGCGGGACTTCGCCTCCCGGATCGAGCGCGTCACGCTGCCCCTCGACTGCGGACAGGACCCCGCGTGTGCGAGCTTCGACGGCCAGACTCAGCCCGCAGCTCGGCAGTCGACCACCGACGCGCTCGGCCGGCCCCTTCGCATCGACACACCGGAGGGATTCTCCGTCCTGGCCTACTTCCCCGTGACCGCGCGGGGCTACCCCGCCGGGCTCGGCGGAGCCGGCCCCTTCGACGGGATGCTCGTGAAGAACGGCAAGGGCGATCTCCTCCAGCGCGTCTTCGACGGCGGCCGTCCTGTCTGGGTGGACGAGTGCCACGATGGAGTGGATCCCGAGCTCGCGTCGCTCGCCCAGGCGTCGTGCGGCAATCCCAGCGGAGCGGACACCACCCTCTACGCCTACGAGGCGACGGGTGAACTCCACACCGTCTACGACGCCACTGCGGTGCGGATCGGGAGCTATGCCGATCCGGACCACTTCCTCCGCTACGTTCGCGACACCCTCGGTCGAACCGTCCGGATCGAGGACCCGGACCTGGAGGGAACCGGCTTCCAGAGCACGCTCTACGGCGACGCCGGCTCGATCGCGTCGACCACGAATGCGCGCGGTCACGTTCGCACCTTCGCCTACGACGACCTCTCCCGCCTTGTGGGGATCACCACGCCAGCCGGCGAGGACGACTACACCGTCCGCTATCGGCCCGGCGAGCGCCAGCGGGCGAAGGACATGTCCGCGGCCTATCAACGCGTTCGCATCTACGACGCGTGGGGCCGCCTGGAGCAAACCCGGCTCACGGTCGCCGAGACCAACGGCGGCCCGTTCTTGATGGACTACGTCTACGACGTCGCAGGGCGCGTCGTCGAGCAGGTGTATCCGGAGTCGACACGCATCCGCTACGAGTACGACGGGGCCTCACTGGTGCGCGTCTGCGACCTCGGCGACGGGACCGCGTGCGGCAGCTCCGGGGCGGTGGACGTCGTGAGCGACGTGACCTATGACGCCCTCGGCCGGCGCGATCAGACCTTCCTGGGAGCGGGGACGCGGGATTTCGACTATGTCGGCAGCACGGCGCGGCTCGCCAGGGACCGCTTCGACGGGAACGTCTCGTCGGCGGATCCCTACTCCTATCAGCTCGACTACACCGCCTACGACGGGCTGGGAAACGTCACGCGAGTCACCGGTACGAGCCGCTATGGCGACATCGACCTGAACGAGTCCTATGCGTACGACGCCCGGAATCGCCTCGCTACCTGGACGAAGGAGGGGGTGTCCTACGACTACCGCTACGACGAACTCGGGAACCTGACGCTGCACGCCGGCGCGGCGCAGGCCTTTGACGACGCGGGGCGGCCCCACGCGATCACCCGACGAGTGGACGCCGGCGTGAGCTACGGCCGCGACGCCGACGGCAACGCGACCTCGATTGTCGAGGGAGGCAGCGCGCGCTATCTGACGTTCGACTCCGCGAACCGGCTCGTGTGCGTCGACCGGACCACCGCGGGCGGCTGCGGCGTGACCCGCATCCACTACGACGCGGACGGGGAGAAAGTCCTCGACGATCTCCCGGCCGCCCTGGGATACACGGTCTACGTCGTCGAGGGCACGCGGATCGAGGGGGCCGTGCCCCGACGGGTCCGGATCGAGGTTCGGGCCTTCGGCGAACGCGTTGCCCTCAAGCGCTCGACCGGCGCGATCCGGAGGTCGAGCGCGGCGCCGCTCTCGCTCCCGCCGGAGATCTGGGGCGCGCTCCTCGCCGTCGGTGCCGCGGGTCTGCTCCTGGGGGCCACGCGTTCTGGTGCGCTCGTCGCGGCGATCGCCCGCCCTGCCCGAGTTGGAACCGCGTGCACGCTGGCGGCGTTGCTGGCCCTGGGGCCGCTCCCCCACTCGGCACGCGCCGGCGGCGGAAGCGACAGCGTGATGTTCTGGGAGCTCACCGACCCCCTCGGAAGCGGCCTCGTCATCGTCGACGGAGGCGGCCAGCGCGTCGTGCACCGCACGTTCGAGCCCTTCGGCCGGCTGCACGCCTCGACGAGCGACGCCGAGTGGATTCCCAGGCACTATGCGGGCCACCTCTGGGAAGGCCACATCGGGCTCTACTCCATGCAGGCGCGCTGGATGGATCCGGCGTCCGGGACGTTCCTCAGCGTGGATCCGCTCGTGCCCGGTGCGTCCGACCCGCAGACCCTCAACGCCTACGCCTACGCGCGGAACAATCCGACGAGCATGACGGATCCGACGGGCGGGTTCCCGCTCGAGGAGCTCCAGAGCTGCAACCGATGCTCCGGATTCTACAACCCGGGCTACGCGATCCTCGGCGACGGCTCGATCATGACGGCGGGACAGATCTCGGTGCAGAACTACAACGACGCCAAGGCACTGAGGGACGCTGGAATGGGCGACTCACTGGGCGCGATGAACGTGCTGTCGGGGATCGGCGCGTTCCTGAAGGGAGTGATCGATCTCGCGATCGGCGAGGACTTCGGCGCCGTATGGCGGAGCCTGTTCGGGGAGTGGACGGAGGCTCCGGCGAGTGGCATGCGCCTGCCCAAGGCTTTGGTGGAGGCCCTCGAGCGCGCCGGCGCAGCGGTTCCTCCCGATGCCAGCGCCAACGGAATGAACGCGTGGCACGCCGGCTCGAACGCGGCGTTGGCCCGGGCGCTCGGCCTCGTTGGAGCGCCCTTCATCCTGCTCGCCGGGATCCTGCACGAGACGCCGCTCGATCCCGCGTCGTTCATGGCGGAGCAGGCCTGGCAAGGCACCGTCAACCACTTCCTCGACTCCGCGACCGACATCGGGGCCAACGTGTTCGGCCTGATGGTCGGGTACGCCATTCCGCGGACGTCGTGGGCGGTCGATACGGCGGCGCGACTGGGCAACTACATTCCCGGCCCGGGAGAGCCGGACCCGACCTTCGGTGGACACGGGCATTCCTACTCGGGTGATCCGAGCGCCGCCTGGGGCCAGTATCCGTGAGGTCATGGACATGAAACACGAACGAAACGGTCGCGCTGCGGTGGTGACGCTCACCCTCCTGCTGCTCGCGACACATTGCGCGACGACGGGGGGGGGCGCCCGCCGGCGGGGCGAGCTCGTGTGGACTCGCGAGCGCCAGACTCTGACGGAGTGCGGGACGGGGCGCGTCTACTGGGTCCGCACCTACGCGTCCATACCCTATCACCGGCTCTCCCAGCGCGTGGACGAGCTCTCGCGCGATCGGCCGCCGGGCGCTCGCCTAATCGCGGATCTGGAGGGGCCGGTCTCGGACGCGCCCTCGTCGGGCCGCCCCTACCCGGTCGATGGATCCCTCGACGTCCACTGGATCCACTCCATCGAGGTGGGCTCCTGCGAGCAGGAATCCCGAGCCGCTCAGTGATCCTTCCGCTTCCGCGACCGGCGCGAGCCGATCCAGCCCTTGTGGCGGAAGAAGGCGATCATGACGACGGCGATCGCGGCCATCACGCCGAGCACGGTGAAGTAGCCGCGCGGCCGGTGCAGCTCGGGCATGTACTCGAAGTTCATGCCGTAGATGCCGGCGACGAAGGTGAGCGGGATGAAGATGCTCGCCATCAGCGTCAGCACCTTCATGATCTCGTTGGTGCGCTGGCTCATGTTCGAGAGGTGCAGCTCGACCAGGCTCGAGGTGGTGTCGCGAGCCGAGTCGATGGCCTCCATCAGCTGCACCATGTGCTGCTCGGCGCTGGCCATGTAGCCGCGCACCTCGTCGCTCACGAAGGGGCTCGGCTCCACCGCCAGCGCCCGCAGCGCCTCGCGCTGGGGCCAGCCCACACGGCGCATCACCACCAGGCCGCGCCGCACGCGGTGCAGGTCCTCGAGCAGGTCCGGGGGCGCATCGCCGTGCACACGGTCCTCGAGCCGCTCGATCTCGTCGGAGAACTCCTCGAGCCAGGGGAAGTAGTGGTCGACCATCGTGTCGATCAGGGCGTAGGCGAGGTAGTCGGGGCCGAGGTGGCGGATCGGCCCGATCCCCTCGCGGATCCGGTCGCGCACCGGGTCGAAGAAGCCGAAGTAGCGGTCCTGGAAGGTCAGCAGGTAGCGAGGACCGAGCAGCAGGAACACCTGGGGAACCTCGACGCGGTCGCACTGCCCCGGATCCGGCGCGCGAGCCACGATCACGTGGTGCTCCGGGCGGATCTCGCTCTTCGCCCGCTGTGGCACGTTGGTGGCGTCCTCCAGGGTCAGCGGGTGCAGCGAGAAGAGCTTCGCCACGGCGCGCAGCGTCGGCTCGTCGCCGAAGCCCTGGACGTCCACCCAGGTGACGCGCGGGGACTCGACGAAGGGCGCGAGCTGGGCGACGTCGGCCACGTCGAGCTCGGTGCAGAAGTCGTCCTGGTAGTCGAAGAGGTGGATGCGCGGGGGCGGCGAGCCGGCCGGGATCGCCAGCGTGCCCGGGCGCGAGCCCACCGGGGGCAGACGCTTGCGGAAGGTCACCGCGCCCTCCGCGGCTTCTTGCGCGGCCGCGGCGCCAGGCCCTTGAGCGTGAGCATCTTCCCGAAGCACAGCAGCACGTCGCCCGAGAGGATCTCCCGGCCGGTGCGCGGGTTCGGGATCGTCACGCTGCCGCGCTGGATCGTCAGCACCAGCACGTCGCGATCGCGCAGCCCCGATTCCTTGATCGTCTTGCCGCACAGCTCCGAGGTCTCGTCCACGGGCAGCTCCATCACGCCGTAGCCGCTCTGGAGCGTCAGCCGCTGGCGGATGTCGATCTCGGGGAAGAGCACCTCCTCCTCGATCAGCCGCACGATCTCGCCCGCCACGTCCACCGACGTGGCGGCCTCGATGCCCTCGAGGCCCGGCGAGGAGTTCACCTCCATCAGCACCGGTCCGTCCTTGCCCTCCAGCATGTCGACGCCGGCCACGCGCAGCCCCATCACCTGGGTCGCGTGCACCGCGACGCGCTCGAACTCGGGCTCCAGCTTCACGGCCTCGGCGCGGCCGCCGCGGTGCACGTTGCTGCGGAACTCGCCGCTCTGGGCGATGCGGCGCATCGCCGCGACCACGCGATTTCCGACCACGAAGGCGCGCACGTCGCGTCCCTTGCTCTCCTTCACGAACTGCTGGAGCAGCACGCTCATCTTCGCGGGTCCCGAGAGCGTCTCGATGATCGCCTCGGCGATCTTCGGCGACTCGGCGAGGATCACGCCGATCCCCTGGGTTCCTTCGAGCAGCTTGACCACGACCGGCGGTCCGCCCATCCGCTCGATTCCCGGGATGATCTCGTCGGCGTGGCGGACGAAGAGCGTCTTCGGGATCCCGATGCGATGGCGGGAGAGCACCTGGAGGGCCCGCAGCTTGTCGCGCGAGACGCTGATCGCGTGGGACGGGTTGGTGCAGAACACGCCCATCTGCTCGAACTGCCGCACGACGGCGGTGCCGAAGAACGTAACCGAGGCGCCAATCCGCGGGATCACCGCGTCGTAGGCGGTGAGCTCCTTGTTCTTGTAGAAGAGCCGCGGCTGGCCTCGCTCCACCTCGATCGAGAAGTTGAGCGTGTTGAGCACCCGCGCCTCGTGACCGCGCGCGAGCGCGGCCTCCTTGAGGCGGCGGGTGCTGTAGAGCCTCGGGCCCCGCGACAGGATGGCGATACGCATGGGACTACCTCTCTCGCGCGCGGTACGCGCTGGATCTGGTGCTGGACTCCTCGTCGTCACGAGCCCGGGGTGCTCGGCTCTTCCTCGACGATCCGCACGGGTATCGGTCGCGTTGCGTCGAGGTGCACGTCGCGCTGGGGGAAGGCGATCACCAGCCCCGCCTCCCGGAACAGCTCGTCGATCCGGAAGCGCAGATCGCTCTCGACCCGCATGCGGTCCATCATGTTGCGCACGCGCACCCAGAACAGCGCGTCGAAGACGAGGGAATCGTCTCCGAAGTTCATGAAGAGCACCACAGGCGAAGGCGTCGCGAGCACGCGCCCGTGCTCCTCGAGGGCCTGGTGGATCAGCCGCTCGACCTCGCGCGTGGGGGAGCCGTAGATCACTCCCACCGTGAGGCGCAGCCGGACCTGGGCGTCGTTGTGGGTCCAGTTGACGACGTTGGTCTCGAGGAAGGTGGCGTTGGGGACGATCACGTGGATGTTCTCGCCGGTGCGGATCTGGGTGCTGCGCAGGCCGATCCGCTCGATGTTCCCGTAGGTGCCGGCGACTTCGACCAGGTCGCCCTTCTTGATCGGGCGTTCGATCAACAGGATCACGCCGCTGATGAAGTTGTTGACGACATTCTGGCTGCCGAAGCCGATTCCGATCGCCAGCGCTCCGCCGACGACGGCAAAGGCGGTGAGCGGGATGTTCACGATCCGCAGCGCGGCCACGAACGCCACCGCGAGCAGCGCGTAGTAGGCGAGGGACTGGTAGGCCCAGGCCGCCCCCTCGTCGACGCCCGCGCTCCGCAGAGCGCGGCCGCCCAGGCTGTGGCTGATCCAGCGTGCGAGCAGCATCCCGAGCGCGAAGCTCGCGATGGCGAGCACCACCATTGCCACCGTGACCGAGCGGTTCTCGCTCCGCGTGATCTCGAAGTGCCAGATCTCTCCCAGCCGTTTGCCCAGATCCGCGGCCGGCGCGGCGAGATCGAGGGTGCCCGCGTCGTCGGCCGCAGCCGCTCCTTGCGACGCGACGCAGACGAGGGCGCTCGCGAAGAAGATCAGCGCCAGGACGACCGGGAGGAGACGTCGGACCACGGACTCCCAGCATAGCCGCTGGTCGCCGGACCCGGTCTTCCTAGTTCGGCGGACTCCCGTCGCCGGCATCCTCGGCGAGTGCGGACAGCGGCCCGGCGTGGTGGTGCACGATCTGCCACAGGCCGTCTTCGAGAGCGAACGTGTTCGTCGCCACCAGCCGACCGCCGTCGACGTGCTCGACGCAGGTCACGAAGCCCGTCGCGCCGAGCACGAAGGCCTTTGCCTGCTCGCAGCGCACGCGCGGGCTCTCGCCGCTGAGCAGGATCGAGCGCCAGCTCGCCATCACCTCGTCGCGTCCGTGCAGGGGAGGCCAGCCCGGGTGCACGCACGCTACCGGCGCGGCGTGCGCCCACAGCTCGTCCATCGCCTCCATGTCGCGCTCGGCGAAGGCGGAGTAGAAGGCGCTGTTGGCGCGCAGCAACGCGGTCTCGGTGGACGTGCTCACACCCGGTGCATCCGTCAGAAGGGGTCCATCTGCAAGCGCAGCGCAGCGTCGTTGGCGAAGCTGTCCTCGCGCAGGTTCTGCCGCGCGCGGTCGGTCTCGCGCGCGGCGGCGGCGGTGCGGGTCGGCTCGCTTCCGGCGATGAAGGGCTGGAAGATCGTGGAGCGGCTGTCGGGCGAGGCGAGCAGGCCGGTCTCGCGATCGATCCGCGCCCACACCAGGCCGTTGCTGTCGGGCACCGCGAAATCGCGCACTGGCTTGCCGTCGAGCGCCGCCCGCATGAAGTCGATCCACACCGGCAGGGCCGCGCGCGCGCCCGTCTCGCCCTTGCCCAGGTAGCGCACCTCGTCGAAGCCCACCCAGACCCCGGTCGCGATTTCCGGCGAGAAGCCGACGAACCACGCGTCCGCCTGGTCGTTGGTCGTCCCCGTCTTCCCGCCGAGCGGCCGCCCCAGCACGCGCGCGCGCGATCCCGTGCCCTCCAGCACGACCGCGCGCAGCATGTCGGTGATGAGATAGGCCTGCTCCGGCGTCATCAGCCGATCGCTGTCGGCAGCCGGCTCTTCGGGCTCGTTGGAGGCCGTCTCCTGGTCCGTGCCGCCGTCCTCATCGGAGGGCGCGAAGGCGTCGCGCGGCCCGTTCGGGAGCGCGGGCTCTTCGGTCATCTCCTCCTCGATCGGATCCCCGAGCGGAACGTTCTCGATCATCGCGTTGCCGTTGGGGTCCAGGACGCGGCTCAGGAAGCGCGGCTGGACGCGCCGTCCGCCGTTGGGGAACACCGCATAGCTCCGCGTCAGCTCCAACAGGGAGATGCCGTTGGTTCCGAGGGCCGTCGCGAGGGACGGCTCGAGCGGCGAGCGGACGCCGAGCCGGCGCGCGAAGGCGATCACGTTGCCGATGCCCACCTCGTCGCTGAGCTGGATCGCCGCGTTGTTGACCGACTTCGCCAGCGCCTTGCGCAGGGTGATCGGCCCGTAGAATTCGCGCTCGTAGTTCTTCGGCTTCCAGATGAAGCCGGTGGAGCGATCGGTGTAGACCTTCGGCCGATCGTGGACGATCGAAGCCGGCGTGTAGCGCGGCTGGCCCGTGTCGCTCTGGAGCGTCAGCGCCGTCCCGTACACGAAGGGCTTGAAGGCCGATCCGGGCTGGCGGCGCGCCTGGGTGGCGCGATTGAACTGGCTGCGCTGGAAGTCGTAGCCGCCGACCATCGCCAGGATGTCGCCGGAGGCGATGTCGAGCGAGAGCAGCGCGCCCTCGGCCTTGGGCTCCTGGAAGAGCACCAGGTGAAGCGGCGGCGGAGCGTCCGTGCTCTCGGCGGCGGCCTTCTCGTCCTCGCCCTCGGGCGCAGGCGCCTCGATCTCGAACCGCGCGACGTCGCCCACCGAGAAGATCCGCCCGATCCGGTCGACCTCGTAGGGATAGCTGCCCGGGTCCATCGGCCGGGCCCATTTGGAGTCGGCGAGGGAGACCACGCCGCGCAGATCCGGCGCCAGCGCGACCTGCGCGGTGCCGGCCTCCGCGTCGACGGCGGTGACGACACCGAGCAGCGACCCGGCCTCGAGTGCCGCCGCCAGGACGTCCGCCGGCTCGGGGGAGGCGACGACCTCGCCCTCGCTCGGCTCTTCACCGAGCACCGCCTCCTCTTCGGCGGTGACCGGCGCGTCCTCTCCGGTTTCGGGGTGGGCGAGGCCGTTCTCCGCGGCGACGCGTCCGATCTCCGCCTCCAGCTCGCCCGCCGGGGCGCGGCGCAGCGGGCCGCGGTAGCCGTTGCGGTGGTCCAGCGACTCGAGACCCTCGTGCATCGCCGCGACCGCCGCTCGCTGGAGATCGAGGTCGAGCGTCGTCTCGACGGTCAGGCCGCCTTCCAGCACGGCCTGACCACCGAGCTCGCGGAACAGATAGCGCCGCACCTCCTCGACGAAGTAGGCGGCCGTGGCGAAGTCGTCGGGGTTCGAGCCGTCCACGAGGACCGGCGGCTCGGCGATCGCCTGGTCGTGGGTGGCGGCGTCGATCGCGCCCTCGTCGAGCATACGGTCGAGCACGTAGCGCCGGCGGCGTTCGGCGAGCTTCGGATTGGCGAAGGGCGAGTAGCGCGAGGGAGCCTTCGGCAGGCCGGCGAGCTGCGCTCCCTCGGAGAGCGTGAGCTCCGAGACCGGCTTCGAGAAGTAGGTGCGAGCGGCCTCACCGATGCCGTAGGCGCCGTGACCAAAGTAGATCTGGTTCAGATAGAGGTAGAGGATCTCCTGCTTGGTGAAGCGCTGCTCGATGCGACGCGCCAGGATCATCTCCCGGATCTTGCGCGTGTAGGTGCGTTCGGGGCTGAGCAGCAGGCCCTTCACCATCTGCTGGGTGATCGTGCTGGCGCCCTCGACCTTGCCCCCGGCGATGAAGTTCCGCCACGCGGCCCGGGCGATGCTGGGGAAGTCGATGCCCTGGTGTTCGAAGAAGCTGGAGTCCTCCGCCGACACGAAAGCGTCGATGACGTGCTTCGGCACCTCTTCGAAGGGAACTAGGCGGCGCCGCTCGGTGTAGAACTCACCGATCATGCGACCCTGGCGATCGAGCACCGTGGTGGCGAGGGGCGGGCGGTACTCGGCCACGCTGTGGGGGTCCGGCAGGTCGCGCAGGAACAGCCAATAGAAGGCAGCGGTGCCGCCGAGCCCTGCGCCGACGAGCAGACCGACCATCAGTAGCAAGAGCCGGGCCCAGCGCGAACGCCGGGCCGGGATGGAAGTCATCGTCACTCCAGGGGAAACTCCACCGTAGCCGAGCCGAGTCGCCCTGCGCTACCGCTTCGGCTGGAACCCCGGTGGGCTGAATGGCTTCGACGGCGCCGCTATCGATCGTGTTCGTGATGGATCCCATCGAGGGGATCGACATCCGCGCGGACACGACCTTCGTGCTGATGCTCGAGGCCCAGGGCCGCGGCCACCGCGTGCTCTACGCCGAGCCCGCCGATCTGGCCGTGGACGGGGGCCACGTCACCGCTCGTGTGCGCCCCGTCACACTTCGGCGGGAGGTCGGCCGCCACGCCGACCTGGCGGAGCCCCTGACCGTCGTCCTCGATGACGAGGTGGACCTGGTGCTCCAGCGCAAGGACCCCCCGGTGGACGCCGAGTACGTGACGGCGACCCAGATCCTCTCGCTGTGTCACCGGGCACTGGTGTTGAACCGGCCGTCGGGCATCCTGGCGGCCAACGAGAAGCTCTACGCCCTGAACTTCGCCGACCTGATGCCCGAGACGCGCGTGACCCGCTCGATCCCGCAGCTGATCGACTTCCTCGCCAAGCTCGGCGGGGAGATGATCGTGAAGCCCCTCGACGGCCGCGGCGGCGAGGGAATCTTCCACGTTCGCAACGACGACCGGAACCTGTTCTCGATCCTCGAGCAATCGACCCGCTTCGGCTCCCGGCGCGTCATGGCCCAGGCGTACCTCCCGGAGGTGCGCACCGGCGACAAACGCATCCTGCTCCTCGACGGGAAGCCGCTCGGCGCCTTGCTGCGGGTCCCGTCGAGCCAGGAGACCCGGGCCAATCTCCACGTCGGCGGTCGCGCAGTCGGCGCGACGCTCGACGAGGCCGACCTCCGGATCGTCGAGCGGGTGGCCCCGTCGCTCGAGCGCGACGGCCTGTTCTTCGTCGGGATCGACGTCATCGGGGGGCGGCTCACGGAGATCAACGTGACCAGCCCGACCGGGGTCCAGGAGATCAACACCCTCGACGGCCGCTCGCTCGAGGGCCAGATCGTCGACGCCCTCGAGGCCCGAACGGCGGCCTACCGCTCGCAACTCCGACGGTAAGCACCCGAAAAGCCGTTGACAGCCCGTCGGAGGCAGCCGACACTCCCCGGCGTGCGGGGACCTTTTACCCCGGTCCTCCGTCGGGCGGCAGCGCCCGATCCGCACGTGCTCCGACGATTCCTCCAGTTCCGTCCGCCTATCCCCCCCTCCATGACGGGACACACCCGACACGAAGGAGATGGCCGATGGCCACGGTAGTCGCAAAGACCGGGATCAAGCGCGAGAAGGGCTGGCTCTACTACGTCGACAAGAAGGGCGACGTGAGCCGGGCCCGCATGGCACGGGGCGGCGGCAAGCCGTCGAAGGTCAAGCCGCAAAAGGTCGCCAAGTGCGGTGTCGATCGCGAGGAAGGCTTCCTCTACTTCATCGACAAGAAGGGCAACGTCGCCAAGGTGAAGATGAAGCGATCGGGCAGCCGCAAGCGGAAGGCGACGCGGCGCAAGCCCGCGGCGCGGCGACGAACGGCCGCCCGGCGGTCGCCGGCGCGCAAGCGCAGCACGGCGCGGAAGAAGACCACGCGCCGCACCGCGAGCAGGAAGACGGCACGGCGCACACCGCGGAAGAAGACCGCCCGCCGCGCCAGTGCAAAGCGGAAGACCGCGCGGCGCAGCACCACGCGCCGACGGGCCCGCCGCTAGGGCGCGACCGATCGAATCGAATGCCGGGCCGGCGGGTGCACGCCCGCCGGCCCGGCACCGCGACCCCCGGGTCGCCGCGAGCGCCGCAGGGACCGGGCGTCCGCTACCGTTCGCGAGGTGAACGGCCCTGCGCGAGACGGCTCCGAGCCGCAACCGGGAGCGGCGGAATCTCCGACGGGCTCCCCTCCGACGGGTCTCCGGGAGGAGGCGTCGATCGAGGCCGCGCGTCGCGCGGACGCCGAGCCCCACGCGATCCTGGTCGTCGACGACGAGCCCGCGATCCGGGAGTCGCTCGAGCTCACCCTCGGCGACGACCACCGCGTTCTCACGGCCGCCACCGGCGAGGAGGGCCTGGCGATCCTCGAGCGGGAGCCGGTCGCGTTGATCATCTGCGACCAGGAGCTCCCGACGATGAAGGGCGTCGAGTTCCTGGAGAGCGCGGTGGGGATCGCGCCGCGGGCGATCCGCATCCTGCTCACTGGCTACGCCGACCTCGGCTCCCTCGCGCGCGCGGTCAACGAGGGGCGCATCTACCGCTACATCGCGAAGCCCTGGGAGCCCGACGAGGTGCGCATCAGCGTCAGGCGCGCCCTCGAGTCCTACGACCTGGTCAGCGAGAACGCCCAGCTCGCCTCGGCCCTGGCTCAGGCGAACGAGCGGCTGCTCGCCGAGAACGTCTATCTCCGGCGCGAGGTCGAGCGCCGCTACGCCTTCGACCAGATCATCGGCTCGAGCCCGGAGATGAACCGCGTCTTCGAGGTGATGGAGAAGGTCGCGGGCACCGACGCCACCGTGCTGATCACGGGCGAGACCGGAACCGGCAAGGATCTGGTGGCCCGGGCGATCCACTACAGCGGCCCGCGCAAGGACCAGCGCTTCGTCGCACAGAACTGCGCGGCGCTGCCCGATACCCTGCTCGAGAGCGAGCTGTTCGGACACCTGCGCGGCGCCTTCACCGGCGCGCACCAGGACAAGCGGGGTCTGTTCGAGGTGGCGCACCGGGGAACGGTCTTCCTCGACGAGGTGGGCGAGACCCACCCCGGGATGCAGGTGCGCCTGCTGCGCGTGCTCCAGGACGGCGAGATCCGCCCGCTCGGATCCTCGGACACGCGCAAGGTAGACGTCCGCATCATCGCGGCGACCCACCGCGACCTGCGCCGCGACGCCGAGGACGGTCGCTTCCGCGAGGACCTCTACTACCGCCTGCGCGTGGTCGAGATCCGCATCCCGGCGCTGCGCGAGCGCCGGGAGGACATCCCCGGACTCGCTCACCATTTCCTCGACGTCTCGTGCCGGAAGATGGCCCGGCGCCTGCGCGGCTTCACCAACGCGGCGATGGACCGCCTCGTCGCCTACGCCTGGCCGGGCAACGTGCGCGAGCTCGAGAACGAGATCGAGCGCACGGTGGCGCTGGCTGGCGAAGCGGAGACGATCGGCGAGGAGATGCTCTCGGAGCACATCCGCGGGGCCATTCTCGACGCCGACCCGAGGGTCGAGGGGCTGCCGCCGGGGCTCACCCTCGGCGCCGCCGTCGACGCCCTGAAGCGCCGGATGATCCTCGACGCGATCGAGCGCACGGGCAGCAAGACGCGCGCCGCCGAGCAGCTCGGCATCCCCCGCCAGTCGCTCCAGAAGATGATGAAGCGCCTCGAGCTGGACTAGTCAGTCGACAGGTGTCCTCCGAGGCGAAGCTCCTCGGTGGATGCGTCGTGCCACGCGGGCGATCGCGTAGCCCGCGAACGCCGCCGTGGGATGCGAGAGATCCGAGATCCACAAGGTGGCCTCCGAGAATCCCGGGTCCGGCCGCCAGAAAGAGATCGCCGCCAGGAAGAGCGCGAGCGCGACCGCCGCAGCGATCTGCCGGGCTGGGCGGAAGCGGGTGATCAACGCGCCGAGACAGCCGAAGCAGCCGGCCGAGGGCCCCGCGTCAGGCGCGGCGAGAAGGCTCGCCGCGACCGCATCCCCCAGGGCCGGGGACAGCCCCCTGAGCAGGAGCGCCTCCGCGAACCTGGCAAAGACGTGGGTCGCCAGGAATATCTCGGCGGTCCGCCGCGCTCCGAAGACTCGCTCGCACGGTCCGAGGCTGGCGGCGACCAGCGGGAGCAGGCCGAGGAAGGAGAGCCCGCCCCAGGTGAACGGGATGGAGGTGATCGTGCACCAGGCGCGCGACGAGAAGAGGTCTGCGGGGGCACAGCCGAGTTGCGCCAGCCGTGCGGGGGAGAGCCTCGTTGCGATCGTCTGCGTCGACCCGGCGCAAACCAGCAGGATCGTCAGGAACGACGCCGTGAGCGGCGGAATGCTTCGGAGCTGGAGAAGTCGTCGCATGCACCGGGCGAGTCCTGCGGGAAGCTGCCGACGGATGCTCGCTCCGATGGGAGCGGCGCGCCCACGCTACAGCCGCTTCCACTTCCGCAGCCACGCCCAGGCCGTGGCGACGATCGCGTCGAGATCGGAGTGGCGTGGCGTCCAGCCGAGCTCGCGCCGCGCGACCGAGGCGTCCGCGACGAGCTCCGGCGGATCTCCGGGCCGACGAGGGGCCTCGGTCACCGACAGCGGCAGCCCGGTGACGCGCTCGACGGCGGCCAGCACCTCGCGATTGCTGTGCCCGCGCCCGGTGCCCAGGTTGCGCGCGCCGAGGGTCTTGCCGGCCAGCAGCGCGTCCATCGCCAGCGCATGGGCCTCGGCGAGATCGCTCACGTGGATGTAGTCCCGGACACAGGTGCCGTCGGGGGTCGGGTAGTCGGTGCCGAAGAGCTTCAGCCCCGGGCGCAGGCCGGCGGCCGTCTCGAGGGCCGAGGGGATCAGGTGGATCTCGGGGTCGTGGCACTCGCCGGTGCGTCCCTCCGGATCGGCCCCGCAGGCGTTGAAGTAGCGCAGGGCGGACCAGCGCAGGCCGTGGGCCCCCTCCGCCTCCGCCAGCATCCGCTCGACCACCCTCTTCGAGGCTCCGTAGGGATTGATCGGTCGCAGCGGGGTCGACTCCGAGATCGGCACGCGCTCCGGATGGCCGTACACCGCACAGGTGGAGGAGAGCACGAAGGACTGCACACCGTGCTCCAGCGCCACCTCGAGCAGGCAGGCGGAGCCCCCGACGTTGTTCCGGTAGTAGCGCTCGGGGTGCGCCACCGACTCGGGCACCGACAGGAAGGCCGCGAAGTGCAGCACTCCGTCGAAGGGTCCGTGCTCGGCGAAGACGCGCCGCAGTCCCGGGGCGTCACCCACGTCGCAGCGGATCAGCGGGCAATCTCCCACCAGCTGCGCGTAGCCGGCGCTGAGATCGTCGACGACCACGGCTGTGTGCCCGGCCTCGCGCAGCGCCAGCAGCGCGTGGGAGCCGATGTAGCCGGCGCCGCCGGTGACGAGCAGATGTGCCAAGCGCTCCCCTCGCTCTCGACGCGAATCGGCGCTGCAAGAGGCAGCGCCGGTGGTATTGTGACGCGTTATGGAATTGGTCCACACCGCCCGCGTGGACTCGCCCATCGGATCTCTTCGGCTGGCCTCGACCGACGCTGGACTGGCCTTCGTCGAGCTGCCCCACGCCAGCGGTCGCGGTCTGGCGGGCTGGTTGCGTCGCAGGGCACCCGACGCGCGCGTGCAGCAGGGGTTCGCTCCCAACCGCACGGCGGCGAAGCAGATCGTCGAGTTCCTCGAGGGCAAGCGCCGGGCGTTCGAGCTGGAGCTCGACCCGCGCGGCACCGCCTTCCAGTGCGCGGTGTGGCGGGCGCTCTGCGAGATCCCCTACGGCGAGACGATCTCCTACGCGGAGCTGGCCCGGCGCGTCGGCAGACCCCGGGCGGTGCGCGCCGTGGGCGCGGCGAACGGGGCGAATCCCCTGTCCCTCGTGGTGCCCTGCCACCGCGTGGTGAACGCCGGCGGGAAGCTGGGTGGTTACGGCGGTGGACTCGAGTTGAAGGCGCGTCTGCTCGCGCTGGAACGCGCCCGCCCGCGGCAGGGAGATCTGCTGTAGCTCGCCTCGCGCGCCGGTCGCTGCTATCAGAGCCACGACCGATCCGCTCCCTGGTCGCAGGAGGACCTCCGTGCAGAGATCCCGAACGAAGTCGCTTCTGATCGCCCTGGCTCTGCTGGCCGCGAGTGGGTGCACCTCGCTGATCCACCGCACGGCCTCGCCGGTGCTCGACGGGATCCGCGAGCGCGGGACCCTGCGCATCGGCATGACCGGCGACTACCCGCCCCTCAACGTGAAGAGCCGCAGCGGCGAGCTGATCGGCTTCGAGCCCAGCCTCGCGAAATCCCTGGCTCAGGCGCTCGACGTCCAGCTCGAGCTCGTCGAGAAGCCCTTCGCCGAACTGCTGCCGGCGCTCGAGGCCGGCGAGGTCGACGCCGTCATGGCCGGGATGACGATGACTCCACAGCGGAACATGCGGGTGGCCTTCGCCGGCCCCTATCTCGTCTCCGGCAAGGCGATCCTCTCGAAGTCCGACAGCCTGGCGCGGATCGGCAGCCTCTCCGATCTGAAGGGGGTGCGGGTCGCGGTCCTGGAGAGCTCCACCAGTCAGGAGATCCTGCGCCGCGGCGCACCGGAGCTCACCACCATCACGACTCCCGACTACGACACGGCCGTGCGTATGGTGTTGAACGACGAGGTGGACGCGATGCTCGCGGACTACCCGGTGTGCCTGTTCGCGCTGCTCCGCCATCCCGACTCGGGACTGGCCGGGGTGGCGGCGCCGCTCAGCTTCGAGCCGATCGGGATCGCCGTGAGCGGAGACGATCCGCTGCTGGTCAATCTGATGGAGAACTACCTGACGCTGCTCGAGGGCATGGGCCTGCTCGAGAAGATGCGCGACCACTGGTTCGAAGACGCGTCCTGGCTGGCGGAGCTGCCCTAGCGGGCACCCCGCCCTCCCGGAGGGAATCCGCACCCCGAGCGTCGGCTTGCGCCGCCGGCAGAAGGCGATCGGCGAGGCGCCAGCCCCGCGCCCGGGCGCGCAGGGCGGCGTAGGCGAGGATCCGGTCGCACTCCCGGCGCGGGCTCCGCCGCAGGTCCCGCTCGTGCACCACGAGCCAGCCCCGCGTCGCGGCCTGGCGCAACAGCACGTGGTGGATGGCCGCCCAGGCCGCGCCCGCTCGAAGGGCGGCGCTGCCCGACGCGGTCAGCTGGGCGCGGTAGGGCTCGAGGTGGTCCGCCACGAGCTCGGGTTGCCCGAGCAGCCAGCGGACCGGATCGCAGCCGCCCGACACCGCAGCCGGGCGCCGCGCGGATGTCGCGGTGGCGTCCCCGACCACCAGCACCCCGCGCGCGCCGGTGGCCTCGGCGAGGGCAGCGCCGGAGAGGGCGAAGCGCGATCCCTCGAGCCATGCGCCGCAACGCGCTCCCCAGTCGGCGCGGCGCCGGTCGACCCAGCCCGGCCAGCGGACGTGCGCCGCGCCCCGCAGCGCCTCGGCGCAGGCCTCGACGACCGGCTGGATCTGCGGCGACCCGGGTCGCCGGTAGCGCGCGAGCGCGTCGCCGCCCAGGCCGGGCTGCTTCGGAGCGAAGGGCACGGCGAGCGGTAGCGCCGTCAGTCCCGACAGGGCGGCCGCGAGCCTGGGCAGCAGCTCGGGGTCGGCCGGCACGCCGACCAGGAGCAGCGCGTTCCGCCAGTCGCCCCCGCGCTCGAGCAGCCGCGCCGCCTCGACCGGGGTCGGCTCGACGGGGCGCGGCCGCGCTCGCCGATCGACCAGGCGCCTCGCCTCTCCCGCCGGATCGCGCAGCGCGATCCGGAGTGCGTGGCCGGCGCGCCGCGCCGGGCGCATCCGCCTGACCCGGGCGCCCCGCTGCCGGTACCGTGCATCGTCGTGGGTGACGACGGCCTCCGCGCACAGGGCCAGCGCGACGCCGGCGCGCCCGAGCCGGCGCGAGAAGTCGACGTCCTCCTCCTCGTAGAAGCCGAGGCGATCGTCCCAGCGGACGCGCTGCGCCACCTCGCGGCGCAGGACGCAGATCGCTCCCGAGGCGTACAGGTGAGAGGCGCTCGCCGTGTAGGGCAGCAGGCGGTGTCCGTGCGGACCTCCGTGGCTGCACCAGTCCCAGTAGCGGGTGCCGTCCGGGTTCAGCACGCGCACGGCGAGTGCCGGGTGACGCGCGCCGGCGCGCAGGACGGCCTGGCCGAAGCCCGGGTGGAAGATCAGGTCGTCGTCGCAGACCACCAGCTGGGCGTGGATCGCCCGCGATACCAGCGCGTTGCGCATCGCTCCGAGCCGACCGGCCCGGGCCTCGGCGACCAGGGGCACGCGCTCGACGCCGCCGAGCGGCTCTGGAACGATTCCGCCCACCAGGATCTGGCAGTCCCGCGCGTCGAGGGCGCGGATGCTCTCGATCTCGCGGCGCAGCTTCCGCGGTCGGCGCCCGTCCGTGATGATGCAGAAGGACAGGCCCGGGGCGTCGGCCGGACTCCGCTCGTCCGCGCTCATCCCGGCGACCCGCCCGGCGCCGCGAGGCTGCGCAGCAGGCCGCGCAGGCGCTGGACCCGGCGCCGGCTCCCTCGCGCCGCGTTCCTGCGCAGGGCCATCTCGCGCGCGCCCGTCAGAGCGTCGGCGAGCGGGGCACGGACCACCTCGGGCGAGAGGTGCCGACGCACGTGAAGCGGGCCCGCCGCGGCCAGGCGGCGCCACAGGTCGCGGTCGCGGTAGACGCGGATCAACGCGCGCGCGAACGCCTCCGCGCCGTCGGCGATCAGCGCGTCGCGACCGTCGCGCAGCGCCATTCCCTCGGCTCCGACGCCGGTCGTGACGCAGGGCAGGCCGCAGGCGAGGTACTCCCCGATCTTGCCCTTCATGCCCGCTCCGACGCGCAGCGGCGCGATGCCCACTCTCGCTGCGCCCAGCAGCGCGCGGTGATCGGCGACGTAGCCGGTGACCCGGATTCCGCACTCCCGCGCGAGCGCAGCGAAGGAGTCGGGCGGATCGCTGCCCGCGATCGTCACCGGTACGGGCCCGATCCCCGCGCGCACCGCGGGCAGGACGTCGCGCACGAAGTGGTGGACGGCGTCCACGTTGGGCGCGTGGCGGTAGCCGCCGAGGAACACGATCCCCTCGCGTTCTCCGTAGCCCGCGCAGGACGCGGCGGGCCGGTGGATGGTGGGGATCACGTCCACGCGGGGCGCCGCGTCGCCGATCCGACGCCGCTCCCCCTCGGTGACCACCCACGCGGCGTCGCAGCGGCGCAGGCAGCGCCACTCCTCGCCGGTCACCCGCGCGGCGAGCGCGGCGTCGCGCGGGTCGGCCGTGTGCCGGGCCTGGCGCGCCAGGCGCACGTGCTGCAGGTCGATCGTGTCCAGGATTCCCGCGCAGCCCGGGAGCGCGCGGCGGATCCCGGGCCCGATGCGCTGGTAGACGTCGTAGGGGCTGCAGATCGCCGCTTCGAAGCCGTGCCGGACGAGCAGCAGAGCGAAGCGCCGCGGACTTCGCAGCGCCTGGCGTAGGCCCAGGAGGATCGGGATCTCGAGCTCTCTCGAGAACGCCGGCGGCTCCCCGGATCCCGCGCGCGGGGCGATCAGCGCCACCCGGTGCCCGAGCTCGCGGAGCAGGCGCAGAATCTCGACGAGGCGCAGATCTCCCGCGTTGCGATCGGGCTCGGGGCTCCTCCAGTGGGCGACCAGCACCTTCATCGCGCGCCGCACCCCGCCGAGGACGACGCCACGCCCAGCACGCGTTCGATCTCCGCGGCGACGCCGCCCGCCGCCCGCTCCCATCCGTAGCGCTGCTCGACCAGCCGGCGGCCGGCGGCTCCCATGCGGAAGCACGCGTCCCGGTCGCGGAGCAGGGCGAGGGCTGCGTCCGCGAGCGCGCGGGGCGAGTCCGCGAGCGCGATCTCCACGCCGTCGCGGCAGGCGATGCCCTCGGCCCCCAGCGTCGTCGAGACGACCGGGGTGCCCGAGGCCATCGCCTCCAGGATCTTGATCCGCGAGCCGCTGCCGGCGGTGATCGGCGCCACCAGCACCTGGGCGCGGGTCAGGAAGGGGCGGACATCCTCGACGAACCCGTGTCCGTGCACTCCCGCCGCAGGCGCGTGCAGCCGCCGCGTCTCCTCGTCGCTCCCCGATCCGATCAGGTGACAGGAGACGCCGGGCAGCGCCGCGCTCAGGAGCGGGAGCACGCGGTCCTTCAGGAAGGCCGCCGCACGTCGGTTCGGCTCGTAGGACATCGATCCGACGAACACGATCGCCGGCGGGCCCTCGAAGCTCTGCCGCGATCGCGGACGAAAATGGTCGAGATCGGCTCCGTTGGCCGCGACGAGGAATCGGCCCCCCCGGTTCATGCGCCGCAGCCGGGCGCAGTCGACCTCGGAAACGGCGAAGACCGCTTCGGTGCGGCCCGCGAGATTCTCCTCGGCGCGCACCAGCGCGCGTCGCTGGACCCAGTGCCGCAGTCTCCGCCGCAGCGGTCTGGGCACTCCGTCGAACCAGCGCGCGTGCTTCGAGCTCTCGACGTTGTGGGCGCTGAGCAGGACCGGCACGCCGGGCAGGAGCGAGGCGTACTGCAGCATGTAGAGGTGCTCCACGAGGACGACGTCGAAGCGCGTCGCGTCCCGGAGTTCGCGAAGGGCCGAGGCGAAGGAGGGGTCCAGGTCGAGGCGGATTCCGTGGGGACTGTGCCGCCACAGATCGAGGCGGCGCCGGGACGGGACGCGCCCGCCCGCCCGCCCGCAGAGCGCCCGCTCGATGCCCGTGGCCCGTTCCAGCGCGCGCGTCGGTCCGTCCTCGTGACACAGGAGGGTGATGTCGAGGTGCTTCGCGAGCCTGCGCAGGATCTGGAAGGTGCGGATCTCGCCGCCGGCCACCGGCGGGAAGGGCACCGTCGGTGAGAGCACCAGCAGCCTCGCCATCGCTAGCCGCGCCGTACGGCGCGCAACAGTCGGCGCGCGAGCGCGGGAATCAGCTTCCGGGCCGGGATCGCCGCCAGCACCTCGTCGATCTCGGCCCGTCGGCGTCGCGGCAGGTCGCCGGGCCGAGTGAACAGAAGCCGGGCGAACTCGCTCGCGTCGGGATTCACGCGCACGCTGAAGCGCTCCAGCGCCTCGCGCGGGTCGAGGGCCGCGAAGCGGTGGGGCTCCGCGAAGGGATCCTCCGCCGCATCTCCGTCGAGCACGTCGCAGTAGTGGGCGCGCCGCATCGCCTTCGTGATTGGAGAGCCGTCGTGGAAGGCGGCGAACGGATAGGGGCTCATCGGGCCGAGGCGACGCGCCCAGCGCAGGACGCGCAGCCGGTAGTCCTCGGCCAGCTCGAGGAACGACCGTTGCGTCGCGCCGTCCGCGGGGAGATCCGTCTTCAGCGCGGCCGGGGCGCCGGTGAGGTCGAGCTGGCTGAAGTGGAGCAGGGTGACGGGCTGCCGCCCGCAGACGTGGGCCGGTGAGAAGTTCCAGTAGGCGACGTTCAGGCCCGCGTCCTCGATCCGGTCCGTCGGGAAGTAGCTGGGCAGCAGATCCAGCCAGCGCTGGTCGACGAACAGTCCCAGGCTGGGCTCCGCGAATCCCAGCCACGTCAGGCGGTCCGCGAACCAGCGGGTGAAGTCCGTCGCCGCCGGCGCCGGACGCACCCCGAGCAGGCCGCCGTTGTGGACGCCGTAGCCGAGGAAGCGGAGGTCCCAGCCGCGATCCCCCGCGACCGGCTCCCGCCGGTGCGGGCTGGCGAGGATCGGCGCCTCCCGCCACTGCTCGCTGAGGCGATCGGGGTGTCCGATGAGCACGCAGTCGGCGTCCACGTACCACCACTCCCGAGCGTCGGAGCGCGTCGTCATGTGGCGATGGAGCGCTCCCTTGATCGCGTTCGCGTACTCGAAGGGGTCGTACCAGAAGCGCGCGCCCGGGTGGTCGAGGTCGTGGGCGGTCGCGTCGAGGCAGGCGTCGCGGAACTCCTCGGGGACCCGGGTCGGGGGGTCGGCCGCCCCGATGCGCAGCGCGAGGAAGCGCCAGTCCGAGCCGGACCCGGACGCGCCGATCTGCGCGCGCAGCGACTCCCACAGCGTCAGCGCCTGGGGAAGGTAGGAGTCGGTGAAGACGGTGCAGAGATAGCGGGTCACGACGCGCCCCTCGTCGGTACCCGGGCGTACTCCTCGAAGCGGGTCTCCAGGCGGCGGTCGCGGATCAGCTCCTCCATCTCCTGGGAGGCCGACACGCCCACGGAGCGCAGCTTCCGGTAGTAGGGACCGCGTCGGCGCACGGGCCGCGTGTGCGACACGCCCACGGCATCGATGATCGCGAGGCGTCGCTCGCGGAAGCGCCGCGACCAGTACCAGTCGACGCCCCAGCCCGAGCGGTTGAGCCGGAAGGACTCGAGGGCCTCCACGAGCAGCTCTCGCCGGAAGAGCGGACACATGATCTCGACGAAGTTCACGTAGCGGAGATGGCAGGCTGGGTCGCGACGGGTGATCGCGTGGCTCCAGTGCTCGTTGGCGACCGCCGGCTGCGCGAGGTCGAGGGCGAACTCGTGGAAGATCCGGAACAGCTCGTCGATGTCGCGGCCGCGGATCGAGAGGTCCGGATCCGGGAGCCACACCGCGTCGTAGCCGAACACCAGCTCGCGGTGGGAGCGGATCGCCTCGTCCAGGAGCTCGAGCTTGAAGCCCTTCGCCCAGACGTAGTGGTCGGCGTCCCAGCGGCCGCGATCCGGGCGACCCCCATAGTTGACGAGCATCAGGTCGAAGCCGCGCCGTCCGCGGATCCACCGACGGTGGTGGCTCGGACCGGGCCCGATCGGAGCGATGACGAGATTTCGGTGGCAGTTCACGTTCCGCGCGGGAACGGGGGGAGGGTGTCAGATGCGCGCCAGCGCCTGCTCGAGGTCGGCGATCAGGTCTTCGGGGTCCTCGATGCCGACCGAGAATCTCACCAGTGCGTCGCGAATGCCCAGAGCGGCTCGCTCCTCGGGGGTGCGGTCCCAGAAGGACATCAGCGCCGGCACCTCGATCAGGCTCTCCACGCCGCCCAGACTCGGGGCAATGTAGGGGATCCGGCAGGCGTCGGTGAAGCGGAAGGCACCTTCGAGGTCGGTGTCGAGCTCGAAGGTGACGACGCCGCCGAAGCCGCGCATCGTGCGCTTCGCGGTGACGTGATCGGGATGGCTCGGAAGGCCCGGATACCAGACCTGGCGCACGCGGGGGTGCTGCTCGAGCCACCCGGCGAGGCGCTGGCCGTTCGCATTGTGGCGCTCCATGCGCACGGCGAGCGTCTTGAGCCCGCGCAGCAGCAGCCAGGCGGCGTGGCTGTCGATCACGCCCCCGAGCACCCCCATCGCCTCACGCACCGGCCTCATCCGCTCGGTCGTCCCCAGCACCACGCCGGCGAGCAGGTCGTTGTGCCCGCCCAGGTACTTCGTCGCGCTGTGGATCACGTAGTCGGCGCCGTCCGCGAGTGCCCGGTGGTTCACCGGGGTGGCGAAGGTCGAGTCGATCACCACCTCCACGCCTCGCCCGTGACACACGCGCACCGCCTCGGCGACGTCGATCACCCGCAGGTAGGGATTGGTCGGCGACTCGGTGAAGAACAGGCGGGTCCGTCCCGGTCGGATCGCCTCGGCGAGCTGCTTCGTGTCGCTCGGATCGATCACCGTCGTCTCGACGCCGAGCTTCGTGAGGTACTGCTCGATGAACTGCCGGGTGCGGCGGTAGCAGTCGCTGGTCACGATCAGGTGACCGTCGCGCGGGAGCAGCGCGAAGAAGAGCGTGGTCGCGGCGCACATCCCCGAGGCCGCCAGCACGGCGGACTCGGCGCCCTCCAGGTCGCAGAGCTTGCGCTCCACCGCCTGCCAGGTCGGGTTGCCGTAGCGTCCGTACTCCTCGCGCTGGGCGCGCCCCTCCTGGTAGGCGGCCAGCGTCTGCGAGTCCGGGAACCAGAAGGTGCTGGTCTGGTAGATCGGTGTGGTGACCGCGTCGGTCGCCTGATGGGTGCGCTCGCCGCCGTGTACGGCGCGCGTGGAGTCGCCCGGGGGATCGGGGCGCTGGCTCATGGTGTACCCGCTGTCCTGGGAGGGTGCTTAGCAGCGCGGGTGCGGGCCCCCTGGGCCGGGTCGCGGGTCTGCAAGCACCGGAAATCACCCGATTCTCGAACCGGAGCGCCAGCGTACGGGCCTGCGGGGGGCCCGTCAACCGCGGTTTCGGTACAGCGAGGCATCCACCGCGGCCCGCATCGCGGGCTCGTCCAGGCCGCCGCCCAGGAAGTCGTTCACCGCCCGGCAGGTCGCCGCGGGGTCCGCGATGGTCTGCTTGTAGGGCACCTCGATCAGCTCGAAGTTGGCTCGGGTCCGGCACAGCAGGCGCACCCGCACGATGTCGTTGCGGAAGGCCTCCTTCATCGCCTCCTCCCGGGCGGCCGTGTCCTCCGACTGGAGCCGGTCGATCATCTTCCTCTGGCTCGCGAGCACCTCGTCGAGGTCGCGGCGCATGAAGATGACGCGGTAGTCGTTGTCGGCGGGCAGCTCCTTCACCAGGAAGGAGATCACCTTCACCGACTTCCCGCGGGCCGCGCGCAGATAGGACTTGTCCGTCTCCTTCTCCAGATCCTTGATCCGCTCGAGCTCGAAGTAGCCCTTCGGATTGTCGATGTCGGCGCTGCGCTCGCCGTCCGAGAGCACCGGCACTCCTCCCGCCTCCAGCATCCGCATCATCATCGACGTTCCCGAGCGCGGCAGACCGCTCACCACGACGATCGGCTCGCCGCGGCTCCTCCGCGTCAGTCGGCGTCGCAGACGTTCGATCACGTCGTCGCTCCTAGATCGTGACGCCGAACAGGCCCTTGACGGCGAACCCCACCACCAGCGACAGGATCAGCGTCCAGAGCACGATGCCGAGCTCGCCCGCGGGCAGCGGTCCGAACGGGTGCGGGTGGACGCCCAGCTCGATCGACTCCACGGGGCCCGAGTGAGGTAGCGCCTCCTCTCCCGGATAGAGGACCGCCTCCAGTCCGCGCAGGCGCTTCAGCGGAACGCGGCGCGCCTCTCCACCCACCGCCCAGCCCTTGTCGTACACCGTGTCGCCCACCTTGACGGCCAGCACGTGGTCTCCCGGTCGCTCGGCCCGCAGTCGCCAGAAGGCCTGGTGGTCGGCGGTCTGCACCGGGCCCGCCTCGAGGGCGATGCCTTCGGGCAGCTCCAGCGTCACGTCGCGTGCCGGTATCCCCGCGTCGGGGTCGAGCCGGACGTGGAGCAGCTCGACCGAGCCGATCGGCGACGGCTCGTAGGCGTAGTGGGCCACGAGCTGCGCCAGGATCACCACGAAGGGAACCAGCATCACGGCCATCGGGATCATGTGGTTGCCGAGGTACAGGAAGTTCTTGCCCAGGATCGCTGCCGTCGACTTCAGCACCTGGACGATGTCGTGGCTGAACAGGCGGATCTCCAGGAGCCGCATGCTGATCTGTCCCTTCACCCGCTCGAGCGACTTCTGGTTGGAGACGGCCTTGTAGACTGCCATCGCGAGCACACCCATCAGCGTGGGCCAGAGCAGCAGGTCGAAGAGCGGGTGCTGGTGGCCGAAGGGCGCCAGCACGACGTCGAAGAGGGCGTTCGAGATCCGGTTGAAGGTCTGCATGCAATCCGTGGATGCGGGCTACGAGATGTATCCCAGGCCCTTCAGCCGGTCGCGGATGTCGTCGTCCGAGCCCGCGTCCTCGAAGTGGAGCATCTCCTTCTCGAGCACGTGGGTGATGAACTCCTCGGTGGTCGCATAGCCGGCGACGTCGGCGACCTTGCGAAGGCGATCGAAGAGATCGCGATCGATCTTGACCTTGACGGTCTTTCCTCCGAGCATCGAAATCACTCCTTCCGGGTCTGGCTCTATTCGACCCACTGGATCGGCTCGCCGACCATGCCCGGCGCCGTGCCGACTCCATAGTAGGCGAGCAGCGTCGCGGTGAGGTCGGTCAGGTCGTAGCCGCTTCCCGCGAACTTGCGGTTGGCGAGCAGGATGCCGGGTACCACGTCGGGGGACATCAGGTGGTTCCCCGACCACCGGGAGGTGTTGTCCTCGATCACCGCCTCGGTGATCTCGCCCAGGGTCGACTCGTCGGATGCGCCGTAGCCCACGTCGTAGCCGACGATCAGGTCGGGCCCCTCGGCGCGTCGCTGCGGGCTGTACACGTCCTCGGAATGGTCCACGCGCAGGACCACCCGGTGCCCGTTCGCCGGATCGCGCAGCGCCTCGAGCTTCGCGGCCAGCTCGTCGGCCAGCGCACGGGCCTGCTCGGGCGGCACGATGCCCTGGCCCTCGCGTCCGGCCAGGTTCAGGTACAGGCCGTTGAAGCCCAGGCCGTAAGCGCGCGTGCGCGACCAGTCCACGTCTCCCGCCACGATCTGGCCGGTGCGCTTGCCCTCCTTGAGCACCAGGTAGCCGTTGTCGCGCAGCCAGGCGTTGAGGTGGAGCTTGCGCGTGTAGGGCTGGAAGCCGTGATCGCTCATCACGATCAGCAGCGTCTCGGGCGGCAGGCGGCGGCGCACCTCCCCCAACGCCGCGTCCACGTCGCGGTAGAGGCGCTCGATGTCGTGGGCGTGACGGGCAGCGACCGCCGGGTCGCGCGAGGGAGGGGGAGGCGCATCCGGGTACTTGGGGTCGGCGTGGCGCCAGAGCATGTGGCACTGGAGGTCGATGTCGGAGAAGTAGACGAAGGTGGTGTCGCCGGGCCCGAAATGGTCGAGGGCACGCGCCAGCATGCGCCGGGTGTCCTCCTGGACGAGCGACACCTGCCGCAGGTAGTCGTCGTCGTCGAACACGCCGTCCTTGAGCGCGTCGGTCTCCTCGGGCATTCCCTGGGTGTAGTAGAACCCGAGGTCTTCGAAGAGCTCGGGCGCGAAGTCGTCGGGGCTCGAGACGGGGACCGTCGGATCGGCCGGGGAGATGTTCACCGGCGACACGTACACCTCGAAGCCCGGCGAGAGCTCCTTGGCGTAGAAGCGGACGGTGCCCGCGACGGACACCATGCCCAGGGGCAGCGCGTCGAAGGTGAGCTCGATCCAGGGCGACCACTCGCCGGGGGCGAGCAGCGTGTACTGCCCGTCCACCTCCACGACGGCCGCCTTGCGGTCGGCGGCGAGGTGGATGGTCACGCCCTTCTTCAGGTAGTCGTCGTCGCCGGGAATCGCGCCCGGCTCCAGGTGGAACTGGTCCGGCGGACCGCGCAGCACCCCGCTCACCGTGTCCGGGAGCCCGTCGAGATCGAGATCCTGGACGCGTACGCGCTGAACGTCGCCCTTGGGATTCTCCTCCACCGGCTGGTCCGTGTAGAGCGTGTAGGTACCGTAGCCGCCGCGCACGTCGACTGTCCCCATGCCGTCCAGGACCTGCGCGTCGGAGGACGGCGTCGGGAAGTTGCCCGGGATCCGGTAGACCTGGACGTCGACACCGTGCTCGGTCAGGAGATCCCACCACGGCGTGCCGCCGCGGTTGTTGGTGACGTCCGGAACGTCGATGGGAATCACGTAGCCGAAGAAGTGGAGCGCCGAGCCCGGATCCTCGACCGGCGGCGTCGCCGAGGAGATCGGCTTGTAGGTGGCGGGGTCGCGATGGATGAAGTCGAAGATCCCGTGTCCGCCGGGATTCATGCCCGTGACGAAGTTCGACCAGGCGACCGGGCTCTGCGGGGGCGTCGAGGTTCCCAGCCTCTGGAAGCCGCCCTCGTCGCGCAGCCGGGCGAAGTTCGGCATCTGGCCCGCTTCCATCATCCGCTCGAGGATGACCGGGTCCATGCCGTCGACGCCCATCACGAACACCCCCGGCCGCTCGGGCCCGGAGGACGCCGGGACGCCGACCAGAGCGGTCGCGAGAGCGGCGGCGATGCACCGCCCGCGAACGTCGAAGCGCAGGCTCACTGACCGCTCGCCCGCCGCTCGCTCTCCGGGAAGACGCGCGCGCCCGGGGCGGCGCCGCTCTGGACCAGGCGCGTCGGATCGAGCATCCCGGCCACGGACCCCTCCTGCCCCGCCTCGGGGAAGATCATCTCCCCCTGCATGTAGCGGGGGATCTCCTGGCCGAAGAGCCGCATCACGCTGGCTGGGACGTCGATCAGACGGGGCTGCTCCGAGGCGATCGCCCGGTTGCACAGGAACACGCCGGGAACGATCGAGGGGTCGACGCAGTGATCACCCGACCAGCTGCGGTCGTTGTCGGAGAACACGCTCTCCGTCACCTGACCCGTCGCGCACTCCCAGCTGTGCCGGTAGCCGCCCTCCCATCCGATCAGCAGGTCGGGAGCGTCGAAGCGATAGGGTCCGCGGAAGAACTGCTGCGACACGGCCACGCGGCGTACGCAGCGCTCGCCGGTCTGCGGGTCGACGAGTTGTCCGAGCTTGTCGGCGAGCTCCTGCACCAGCTTCCGGTACTCGCTGCCTTCCTGCACGATGCCCGAGCGCTCACGCCCCTTGCGGTTGATGAACAGGCCCGTGAGCCCGAGCGCGAAGGCCCGGGTGCGGCTCCAGTCGATCCCGTCCAGGTACTCGCCGCTGGTGCGCGCTTCGTCGTCGAGGAGATGGAGGTATCCGTTGTCGCGCAGCCAGCTGTTCAGGTTCACGCAGCGGCGGAAGTTGGTGAATCCGTGGTCGCTGATCACCATGAACGTGGTGTTCGGATCCTCGACCAGGTGCCACACCTTGCCGAGCAGCTGGTCCGTGCGCTCGTACACCTGCGCGATCGCGTCCTTCCACACCTCCGTGTCCTTCCCGGCGTTGGCCGGGTGCGTCGGGTCGAGGTAGCGGTAGAACATGTGCTGCACGCGATCGGTGGTGTCGAAGACGGTCGTGACCAGTCCCCGCTTCGACTGGGCGACCGCGTCGAGAAACATGCGCTCCCGCTCCTCGTAGAAGGTCATCGCCTGCTCGAAGAAGATCTTCTCGTCGATCACTCGGTTGTTCAGCGCCCAGGTGTCCTCGGCCAGGCCGAGCGTCGCGAACTTCCCCTGCTTCTTCGCCAGGTAGATCGCGTACACCTCGGGGTGGGCGATCGGCATCGCCGGATGCTCCGGGTCGATGTGGATCGGCGTCATGTAGAGGTTCACTTCGGGCTGCGTCGAGACGAGGTGGAACTTCGCGATCCCGCGCACCTTGATGCCGAGGCCCGCCTTGAAGGACAGCTCGACCCAGTCCGAGTAGACGCCCAGCTCGAGCGGGATCGGATCCTCGATGCCCTCGATCGAGAGCTCCGCCGAGCGCTCGTCCGGCGCCGGCATCAGGGTGAAGGGCAGCGTCATCCGGCCGCCGCTCTTGAGCATCGTGTGGTCCGGGCCGACGATGCGCGAGCGGATCGAGCCGTCCTTCGCGCGCCGTAGAACGGTCTGCTCGCCGCCGACGAACTTCGCTTTGCCGCCCTCCGCCTCGGTGCTGAAGAAGGAGAAGGTGCCCTGGCTGCCGCGCAGGTCGGGCACGCACATCCCCGAGAGCAGCAGGCCGTTCTTGAAGGGCACGGGGGGGAAGGTGATCGGGACCCGCTGGATGATCGAGAAGATGTGCTTCTCCCCGAGCAGCTTCCAGAAGTGCTGGCTCTTCTGGAGCAGCTTCATGCGCGCCTTGCCGAGCGGGATCAGGTAGCGACCGATGTTCAGGACCCGCTTCGCGTTGACGATGTCCGTCGAGGAGAGCATCGGTGCGTAGGTGCACGGGTCGCGCGTCAGGAAGTCGTAGATGCCGTGTTGGCTGGCGTCGACGCCGGTGGCGAAGGTGGACCAGGCGACGGGCGACATCGACGGCACGCTGGTGTCGAGGGTCCGGAACACGCCCCGCTCCGCCAGCTTGGCGAAGTTGGGCATCCGACCTTCGAGGATGAACTTGGTCACGAGCCCCGGGTCCATTCCGTCGAGACCCAGGATCACGACGCGCTTGCTCTGGGCCTTCTTGTAGGGGTTGCCGACCCGGATCAACCGGTAGACCAGGCGGATCGGCCAGGTGAGGATGATCGCGAAGGCGATCACGAAGGTGGTGATCAGGACCAGCAGCGAGCCGACGAAGGCGAAGCCGGCCCCGGGTCCGATGTAGGCCTGCGCAGACCCGGCGGCGAGCAGGGAGGCGAGCGGAAGCAGCGCTGCGACGACCCGGGTGCGCCGGGAGTTCTGACCGGACATGGGCGAGTCGGTTCTCCGCTCGTCTGTGTTTGGGGCCTGGATCCACCGGATCCGCGAGAATAGACTATCAACTCCCTCGGAAGGCCGGCGCCGCGTGTGGAGGGGGCCGAGCGGTCGATGCGGGTGGTCGGAGGCGGAGGGCCGCCGATCTCCGCGGCTCCGAGCCCGGCCCGAACCCCACGGGTCCCGCACACTTCGGAGTTCCCATGCGTCTTCTGTGCCTCGCCGCGATGGTCCTCCTCCTGCTGGCGTGCGCCGATTCGGCACGCGACTCGCTGTCCGACGCCCGCCAGGAGCTGGCCGACGGGCGCTACGAGGAGGCGATCGCCGCCGCCGACACGGGCCTCGGACGCGGAGCCGACGAGGTGACCGCCTGGGGCCTGGAGCTGGTGAAGCTGGAGGCCCTGGCCCGGGCCGGACGCGCCGAGGAGAGCCTGGCGCAGCTCCAGCGGCTGGCGGGCGAGCGACCCGAGCAGGTGCCCGCCGATCAGTACGCCGCGACCGCGGATCAGCTGCGCGCCTCGGGCAATGGCGCGGCCGCGATCCAGGTGCTCGATCTCGGCCTGCAGCGCTTCCCCGACGACTCCGATCTGGTCGCCCAGATGGATGCGGCGAAGCGGGCTCCGGCGCCGGGCAGCGACGAGCTCGAGATGCTCCGCTCGCTCGGCTACGTGGACCAATAGGCCGGCCGATCGGTCTCCGCGATCGGGACTAGGGAGTCGGCTCGGGAGTCGACGGGGCGCTCGGCGGCTCACTCGTCTGTGGGCTCGGCGAGGGCGCGGCCTCGTCGGCCTCCAGGATCGCCCGGCGCTGCGTCCGATACTCCACCTCGGTGATGCGGCCCTCGCGCCGCGCCTCCTCGATGTCGGCCAGGTCGCGCAGCTGCTGGGGAGACAGATCGTCGGGCATGGTCAGCAGCGGGTCCTCGAGCTCGTCCACCTCGGGCGGGCTCTCCATCAGGATCTCGCTGCGCACCACCTTGCCGCTCGGCAACACCCGGGTGCGTGTCGGGCGGGCGAAGATCGCGTCGCGCCAGTCGATCGCCAGGGACTGGTCGCTGACCAGGGCCATCGCCGTCCCCGCGAAGAGCTTGAAGCTCTGGGCGTGATCGCCGACCTGCGGCTCGGGGATCCGCTCCTCCTGGCGCTTGGGGATCTCCCAGTCGTAGCGCGAGAGGTGGAAGTAGAGCCGTTCGTCGCGCGCGTACAGGACGAAGCTGGTCAGGAAGTCGTGGTCGAAGATCCCGAACCGCTTGGTGTCGCGGATCGCCATCACGACCACCTCCTGCTCGGGAGTCGCCAGGGAGAGCGCCTTCGAGATGGCCTCTCCCATCGGATAGAGCATGTCCGTCGGGATCGCACCGACCCGATCCGGGTTGTCGGAGAAGCTGATCGGCGCACCCTTCGGCGGGCGCAGGTCGATGCGCGACAGGATGTGCGCCATGCGCACCGGGGCGATCGTCACCGGATGCGAATAACCCTGGTCGATCGGAGTGGTCCAGCGCACCTCGGAGCGCAGGAAGACCTGGATGCCGTCCTGATCGAAGACCTCCTGCTTCACCGGCCGCGTGATGCAGCCCGTCGCCAGGACGGCCAGCAAGGCGATCCACGGCGCGCAGGTCGGGGCGGCGGGGCGGCGCGCGCGGGGCATGGCGGCAGTCTACCCAGCGAAGCTCAGCCGGATCCAGTCCAGGCGGCCACGGCGTTGTGGGTGACCCAGCTCGCAGCGTAGGCGACGACGAGCAGGTAGCCGAAGGCGAAGGCGGGCCAGCGCCACGAGTTCGTCTCCCGCGCCATGACCGCGAGCGTCGACATGCACTGGAGCGCGAACACGAAGAACACCAGCAGCGCGGCGACCGTCGCCGGGTCGAAGATCCGCCGGCCGGTATCGGGATCGACGTCGCGGCGGATCGCGCTGCGCAGCGAAGTCTCGTCGTCGGTGGAGGCGTAGATCTGGGCGAGGGTGGCGACGATCACCTCGCGAGCCGCGAGGCTCGCCAGCAGTCCGACGCCGATCTTCCAGTCGAAGCCCAGGGGCTCGATCAGGGGCTCGATCGCGCGGCCGGCCGAGCCCGCGAAGCTGTGCTCCAGGGCATGCCGGCTCGCCTCGGCGGGGGTCGCCCCCGGCGGCGGCGTGCTGGTGGGGAAGTGCAGGAGCATCCACAGCACCATGCTGACGATCAGGATGATCGTGCCCGCCCGGCGCAGGAAGGCGCGTGCGCTGCCCCACACCTGTCCGAGCCAGAGCTTCGCCGAGGGCATGCGGTAGGAGGGCAGCTCGAGGTAGAACGGGAGGGAGGTTCCCGGCAGCAGCACGCGCTTCAGCACCGCGGCGGCGGTGAGCGCCGCTCCCCCACCGAGCACGTAGAGGCCGAGCAGCACTAGGCCCTGGAGCCCGAGCGGCCCCACCACCGGGACCGCCGGAACGAAGGCGCCGATCAGCAGCGTGTACACGGGCAGGCGCGCCGAGCACGTCATCAGCGGCGCCACCAGGATCGTCACCAGACGCTCGCGCGGCGAAGGGATCGTGCGCGTCGCCATGATGCCGGGCACCGCGCAGGCGTAGGAGGAGAGCAGCGCCACGAAGGCGCGCCCCTCGAGTCCGACGCGGCCCATCAGGCGGTCCACCACGAAGGCGGCGCGCGCCATGTAACCGATGTCCTCGAGCAGGTAGAGCAGCCCGAAGAGCAGGACGATCTGGGGCAGGAAGATCACCACCGCGCCGACGCCGGCGACCAGCCCGTCGGCGAGGAAGTCCACCGCGGGTCCGGGCGGCAGGCTGGCATGAAGGAAGGCGGCGGCGGCGGCGATGAGCCCGTCGATCGCATCCATCGCCGGCGTCGCCCAGGCGAAGATCAGCTGGAAGAACGTCACCATCACGGCGATGAACAGCAGGGAGCCCGCCACCGGGTGCAGCACCCAGCGGTCGACGGCCTCGGTGAGCCGATGCACTCCCGGGCGCTCGTGCACCACGCTCGCGAACACCGAGTCCGCCCAGCCGGCGCGCTCGAGCGGGTCCCGGGGCGGAGGAAGAGCGGGCTGGCTCCAGCGCTCGGGCGCACCGAGCAGCGCGACCAGGCGGTCGAGACCGCGGCCGCGATGGCCGACCACACCGAGCACCGGGATGCCCAGCGCGCGCTCCAGGCGCGGCAGATCGATCCACCCGCCGCGCGCGGCGAGCTCGTCCGTCATGGTCAGGACCAGGCAGGTCGGCTGCTCCCGCAGCAGCACGGATCCGATGAAGGGCAGCGAGCGCTCCAGGCTGCACGCGTCCGCCACCACTACCAGGGCGTCGGGAGCGCGGTCGAGCTCCCCGGCCAGCACGCGCGCCACCACCTCCTCGTCCGGGGACAGGGGCTCGAGGCTGTAGGTGCCCGGCAGGTCGATCACGACCGCCGAGCGGTCGCCCAGCTTCACCTGGGCCTCGCGCCGCTCCACGGTCACGCCGGGGTAATTGCCGACCTTGGCGCGCAGGCCGGTCAGGGCGTTGAACAGGGTGGTCTTCCCCGAGTTCGGGGCGCCCAGCAGTCCGAGCCGCAGCGCGGCCGTCGGGTGGCTCATTCGCCCGGGAGGAGTGTGACGCCCACGCGATCGGCCTCGGAGCGCCGCAGACAGAAGTGCGACCCGCGCAGCTCGTAGCTGGTGGGGTCGCCCAGTGGGGCCCTTCGGACCACGCGCAGCGCCGTCCCCGGCCGGAACCCGAGGTCCAACAGTCGTCGCCCGATCGGGCTGGTGGTGTCGACGCGCTCCACCACCGCCCGCTGGCCGGGCGTCAGCTGGGAGAGGCGGAGCGAGAGGGCGGTGCCGGGCAGCGTGACGTTCATGGGGCGGGGGTCCCGTCGCGATCGAAATTGAAATGCGATTTCAACAGGCCCGCGGAATCTAGCAGGTTCGCGGCCGCTACGGACCTCCCCGGCCTCCTCCGCTCACCCCGCCCCGATCCGGGAGAAGTATACGAACGCGTTCGCATACTTTCACTCGTTCTCGCTGCGCAGCTGGCGGGTCATCAGGAGCTCGACCGCCGCCCGGGGGGACAGCTCGCCGTCGAGCACCCGCCGCACTCCCTCGCTGATCGGCATCTCCACGCCGTGCAGCTCCGCGAGGGCACAGGCCGCGCGGGTCGTCCGCACCCCCTCGGCGACCTCGCTCGTTGCGCCGACGATCTCCGCCAGGGAGCGGCCCGCCGCGAGCTGCATCCCGACCCGGCGGTTGCGGGACAGGTCCCCGGTACAGGTCAGGACGAGGTCCCCCATCCCGGCGAGGCCGAGGAACGTCATCGGGTCGGCTCCCATCCGGGTCCCGAGACGCGTGATCTCGCGCAGCCCCCGGGTCATCAGGCCGGCGCGCGCGTTCAGGCCCAGGCCCAGCCCGTCGCAGATGCCCACGGCTATCGCGATCACGTTCTTCAGCGCTCCGCCCAGCTCGGCGCCGACCACGTCCCGGCTCGTGTAGCACCGGAAGCTGGGGGTGGAGATCGACTCCTGAACCGAGATCGCGTAGCCCTCGACTTCGCAAGCGAGCGTTACGGCGGTCGGGCGGCCGTCGGCGATCTCGCGGGCGAAGGACGGACCCGACAGGAAGACCAGCCGCGGATGGATGCGCGGGTCCAGCAGCTCGGCGAGCACCTGGTCCATCCGCTTCCAGGTGCCGAGCTCGATGCCTTTCACGGTGGAGATCACGATCGCGTCCGGGTGGATCCACGCCGAAGCCTCGCCCATGACGTCGCGCACGCCGTGGCTCGGGACGGCGCAGATCACGAGCTCGCGATCGGCCACGGCGTCCCCGAGGTCACTGGTGGCGCGCACCGCCTCGGGCAGCCGAAGGTCGCTGAGGTAATGGGGATTCCGACGCTCCCGGTTGATCGCCTCCGCAGTCTCGGGTCGGCGTGCCCACAGCACGACATCGTGCTTTCCGGCGCACAGCACGGCGAGACAGGTGCCGAAACTGCCCGCTCCGAGGACGCCGACGGGGATCGCCACGGGCGCATTCTATCGCGCGAAATGGTCGCCAAGTTTCTTGACGCCCTTCGGACCCCCCACTACCTTCCGCGCGGTTTTCGTCGACGGGACGGGCACTTTCGCATCGTCCCTCTTACACGTGTACGTGTAACTCGAAGCGGGGGAGTGCGCGCATCATGCTCGCGGAGTACACGGGCGTCCTCGTCGTCGTCGCGCTCGGCGTGATCATCGTGTGCGGGATGCTCGGGGTGCACCTGCTGCTCGGACCCCATCGCGAGTTCGCCGAGAAGCAGGAGCCCTTCGAGTGCGGGGAGCGCCAGATCCAGCCGCCGCGCCAGCGATACGCGGTGAAGTTCTACATGGTCGCGATCCTGTTCGTCGTCTTCGACGTGGAGGCGATCTTCTTCTACCCCTGGGGCGCGGTGTTTCGCGAGCTGGGCTGGTTCGGCTACGGGGCGATGTTCGTGTTCACGATCCCGCTCGCGGTCGGTCTGCTCTACGAATGGATGAAGGGCGGGCTCGAATGGTGATCTCTGCGGACGCCCGGGCCCGCATCGACGCCGAGATCGCTAAGTACCCCCGCAAACGCGGGGCGCTGCTGCCGGCGCTGCACGTCGTGCAGGAGGAGCTCGGGCACGTCGACGCCGATGCGGCGCGCGCCCTCGCCGACATCTTCGAGATCCGCCCCATCGAGGTGATGGAGGTGATCTCTTTCTACAACATGTTCTTCGCCTCGCCCCAGCCGCGCCACCACGTGTACGTCTGCACCAATCTTCCCTGCTCGCTGCGCGGCGCCCGCGTCCTGCTGCACCAGCTGGAGGAGCACCTCGGCGTGGACGACTCTGGCAACACCACAGACGGACGCATCCACCTCGGCCACGAGGAGTGCCTCGGGGCCTGTGCCTACGCGCCGATGATGCGCGTGGACGACGGCTACCACGAGGATCTCGACCTCCAGAAGGCCGCGGCCGTGCTGGACGCTCTCGAGTAGGGACGCGAACGCATGCTCAAGGTTCCCTACAAGACCCAGTACCTCAGCGAGCACTTCGCCGACGACGCGTTCACCACGCTCGACGGCTATGAGGCGCGCGGTGGCTACGAGGCGGCGCGCAAGGCGCTCAAGGAGATGGCGCCCGGCGACCTGGTCCAGCTGGTGAAGGACTCGGGCCTCCAGGGCCGCGGCGGTGCGGGCTTCTCGACCGGGATGAAGTGGTCGTTCATGCCCGCGAGCACGGACAAGCCGAAGTACCTGGTCTGCAATGCCGACGAGTCCGAGCCGGGCTCCTTCAAGGACCGCATCCTGATCGAGCGCGGCTCGCACCAGATCCTCGAGGGCATCCTGATCGCCGCCTGGGCCACGGGCGCCGAGAAGACCTTCGTCTACATCCGCGGGGAGTACGCCCAGCCTGCGCGGATCCTCCAGCGCGCGATCCACGAGGCCTACGCGAAGGGCTATCTGGGCGACGACGTCATGGGCACCGGTTTCCGCCACGACGTCGTGCTGCAACGCGGAGCCGGCGCCTACATCTGCGGAGAGGAGACGGGGCTGCTCGAGTCGCTCGAGGGCAAGAAGGGTCAGCCGCGCAAGAAGCCGCCCTTCCCCGCCCAGTACGGCGCCTTCGGCATGCCGACGACAGTGAACAACGTCGAGACCTTCTCCCACGTCCCGCACATCGTGGTGAAGGGCGTCGAGTGGTTCCGAGGCTTCGGCACCGAGAAGAGTCCCGGCACCACGATCTTCGGCGTGTCCGGCCACGTGGTGCGGCCGGGCCTCTACGAGCTCCCGCTCGGCACCCGTCTCGACGAGATCGTGTTCGAGCACGCCGGCGGCGTCCCGGACGGGCGCAAGGTGAAGGGGGTGATCCCGGGCGGCATGTCGATGCCGATC